>Ga0265327_10000509_pt1 | contig 67535 bp, 60 predicted proteins | sample 41621metaG_FD_202089 | JGI IMG/M metagenome (GOLD analysis project Ga0265327, IMG submission 202089) | Rhizosphere microbial communities from Carex aquatilis grown in University of Washington, Seatle, WA, United States - 4-16-21 metaG | ecosystem: Host-associated > Plants > Roots > Rhizosphere...
TAGTCACACAATACCATGGCTGTTTTTTTGGAATAGGAATAGTCCGCCGACTATTCAAAACACAGCGCGTGTCCTCAACCTCGCAGTTGAACTGACGAGGTATTCGGACATCGCTCTCCAATAAAAACAGATAAACTTTGAATTATAAAATGAGTGTTTGTCATTCCCGCGCAGGCGGGAATCCAGTCCCGATCATATAAATCAAAACAATTCTGGATTCCCGCCTGCGCGGGAAGGACAGAAGTGAGTATTTCACAATTCAAGGTGATAAAACTAAAATAGATCAGGAATCTTACTTTCCAAAATTTCTTTCAAATAAATATCTACATCTTTCTTTTTTTTCAATTCATCCAAATTAAACCATTCATATTTATCATTTTCTTTTTCATCAAGCTTAATTTCCCCATTTGCTTCTCCAAGATATGTGAGTCGAACAACGTGATATCCTTCTTTTCTCAAAATATCCTGCGCAAAAATAAGTTTAGGAATCCCAACAAGTTCGAGATTTGTCTCCTCTAGAATTTCCCTTTTAAGATTTTCAATCAAGGTAACTCCGCTATTGATCCTTCCACCAACAATATCCCATCTGGATTTTACTTCCGGATATTTTAGAATAGACCTTCTCAATAATAAATATTTTCCTTCTTTGTTTTTTAGGAGAATTTTAACACCAACTTGTAATGTAATATTATTTTCCATGACACTGCTTGTACTTTTTTCCGCTTCCGCATGGGCAAGGATCATTTCTACCAACTTCATTTTTAGGTTTTGCAGTATTTGCTGTATTTGTATCCACAGTTCCTTCCGCACCGGCAACTTTCATATTTTTTTGCGTATCTTTTAGTTTTTGTTCTTCAGCAACAAAAGCGCCTGCGCCAATATGAGGAATAAGCTTCAGTATTTGGTCATTTATAGCTTCTTGCATATTCTTAAACAATTGAAGACCCTCTCTTTTATATTCAACAAGCGGATCTCTCTGGCCATAAGCTCTTAGATTTACACTTCCTCTCAAGTAGTCCATCATTTCAAGGTGATCAACCCAGAACATGTCTATTGCTTGGAGCATTATAATTCTTACAATTCTATAAAATTCTGCTTCACCAAACTGTTTGATTTTTTCTGCAATAATTTTAGGAGTCTCTTCGCCTGCCCCGTTAGAAGTAGTCTCAAATGAGCCGTCAGTTCTAATGGGGTCAAAAATAATTTCATCAAGTTTTTCTCTTATCATGGAAATATCTCCGAGCAAAATAGCTTTTCTTCTTTCATAAACTATTTTTCTCTGGAAATTCAAAACATCATCATATTCCAAAACATGTTTTCTTGAATCAAAATTGAAACCCTCTATTTTTGTCTGAGCATTTTCAAGAGATCTTGTAATCATGGAATTTTCTATCGGCTGATCTTCAGGAATATTAAATCTATTCATCATCCTTTTGACCATGTCATTTGCAAAAATTCTCATCAAAGAATCGTCCAATGATACGAAAAATTGCGTGGTTCCTGGGTCACCCTGTCTTCCTGCTCTTCCTCTAAGCTGATTGTCTATTCTTCTTGCATCGTGTCTTTCTGTTCCAAAAACAGCAAGTCCACCAAAGCCTTTTACTTTTTCATATTCTTCTTTGCTGAAAGGCATTCCACCAAGTTTAATATCAACTCCTCTTCCGGCCATGTTTGTCGCAACAGTAACAGCACCAAGTTTTCCAGCTTGAGCGACAATCTCTCCTTCCTTTTCATGATTTTTTGCATTCAAAACATTATGATTGACACCTTCTCTTTTCAAATATTCGGAAAGAACCTCATTTTTTTCTATTGAAACTGTTCCGATAAGAACTGGCTGACCTCTTTTATTGTATTCTTTTACAATTTTTGCGATCGCTTTAAATTTTCCATTTTCAGTTTGAAAGATCAAATCATTCAAATCTTTTCTCTGTACTGGGACATTTGTTGGTACAGGAATAGTATCCATATGATATACCTTGAAAAATTCTTCTGAAGAAGTGAGAGCGGTTCCTGTCATACCTGCGAGCTTCTTATACATTCTGAAATAATTTTGGAAAGTGATAGATGCAAAAGTTCGAGATTCTTTTTGAACTTTCACATTTTCTTTTGCTTCAATAGCTTGATGCAAACCTTCAGACCATCTTCTTCCTGGCTGGAGCCTTCCAGTAAATTCATCGACTATCACGATCTCGCCATCTTTTACAACATATTCTTTATTTAATTCAAAAAGTGCTTTCGCTCTCACTGCAGTTTCTAGATGATGAACATATTTTATTCCTCCGTCAGTATAAATATTTTCCACATTCAAAGCTTTCTCCGCTTTATTTATTCCGGCATCAGTAAGCTGAATTGCTTTATGTTTTTCATCGACAGTATAGTCAACATCTTTTGTAAAATTTGTAACAATTTTCGCAAATGTTCCATAAAAATCTTCTGAGTTTGCAGTGGGTGCAGAAATAATAAGTGGGGTTCGCGCTTCATCGATTAAGATAGAGTCGACTTCATCAACAACTGCAAAATTATATTCTCTTTGTCTAAGATTATCCAAATTGTATTCAATATTGTCTCTCAAATAATCAAAACCATATTCGTTATTTGTTCCATAAGTAATATCTGCTTTATAAGATTCTTTTCTTGTACATGGTCGCAAAAATTCATGAACAACTTTGAATGAACCAAGTTCGTCCCTTTCTTTATCCAAAAGATCTACCTCTTCCCCTTTTTGATCTTTGATCTTTGATTTTTGATTTTCAGTGTGATCTTTATCATATAAAAATGAAGACTCATGATTAATGACTCCGACCGAAAGCCCAAGTGCACTATATATTTGCCCCATCCAAACAGCATCTCTTCTTGAAAGATAATCGTTGACTGTAACAACATGTACGCCTTTTCCAGAAAGAGCATTCAAATATACTGGCAATGTTGCAACAAGAGTTTTTCCTTCACCGGTTTTCATTTCAGAAATATTTCCTCTGTGCAAAATAATTCCTCCGATGAGCTGAACATCAAAATGTCTTTGATTCAAAGTTCTGACAGCCGCCTCCCGAACAGTCGCAAAAGCTTCCGGTAAAATATCATCTAATCTTTCTCCTTTATCCAATCTGGATTTAAATTCTAGGGTTTTATTTTTCAGCTCGTCATCAGTAAGTTTTTTGAGTCCAACTTCAAATGAACCGATTTTTTCAACAATCGGACCAAGAGTTTTCACATATTTATCATGTCTGCTACCAAATATTTTTTCTAAAAACATGGACTTTATAATAGCACAAAAAACAAAACCGCCAATCTTTTCGATTGGCGGTTTCACATCTGTAATGTATTATCTCTTTCCTTTCTTCTTTGCTACTTTCTTTACTGCTTTTTTTGCTTTCTTAGCAACTTTCTTTGCTTTTTTTGCCATTTGAGTGTCTCAACTTTAAACTACATGTTGAGAAAAATTATTTTTTTAAAATTAGCGGGTTATCGACTCTAGTTTTTATTTACTAAACCTTCTACTGCTCATAATTTTACAGCAAAGAAAAAATATTACAATAGTTTTTTGTATGTTGATAACTTTTTTGTAAAAAAATATTATTAAAAATTTACAAACTCAATTTCCCTTTCAATTTTTATTCCGATTTTTTCAAAAACTTTTTCTTCAGCAAGTTTTGCAAGAGAAATAATTTCTTCCGCTTTTGCATTTCCATAATTTACTAGGACAAGCGCTTGTTTATCATAAAATCCTGCATCGCCAATTCTGAACCCTTTTAAATTACAGATTTTATCTAAGACATATCCAAGAGAGATCTTTACAAAATCTCCCTCGACAGGAAACGTTGGTAATTCAGGGTATTTTTTCTTTATTTCCTGGTATTTATCTATAGTTATGACTGGATTTTTAAAAAAAGATCCAGCACTACCCAAAACTTTCCAATCCGGCAACTTCTCCTTTCTTACTTCTCCTACTATCTGTCTTATTTTTTCCGCTGTAATTTCTTTTTCAGTAGACGTCTTATTCTTTAATCCAGAATATTTTAGATTTGGAATAAATTTTTTATTCAATTTGAAATAAACTTTTGTTATTAAAAAATTTCTGTTCTTTTTAAAAATACTTTCTCGATAATTAAAATTGCAATCTTCTTTTTTTGTTAAAAATTTTTCAAAAGTATTTGTATCAATACCTTCCACTGAAACAACAAAATCTTTTGCTTCTGTTCCATAAGCTCCAATATTTTGGACAACAGACGCACCGACAGTTCCCGGAATATTCCAAAGATTTTCAATACCGGACAAATTATTTTTAATTGAGAAATTAATCAAGTCGTCAAAATTCTCACCTGCTCCGGCACTAATAACAGAAAAATCTTGGCTATCGGAATCAATCTCAATTCCTTTAATAGAAATTTTAATCAAAAGTCCTTCAAAATCTTTATCGGAAAAAAGTAAATTTGAACCATTGCCTATTATAAAATATGAAAGTTTTTTTTCTTCCGCAAAAACAAAAGCCTCTTTTAAATCCTTTCCATCTAACACTTCACAAAAAAACCGTGCGTTTCCGCCGGTCCTAAAAGTTGTAAGTTCGCTTATTTTTACATTTTCTTTAATATTCATAATCCAAATTTTGGAAAATTCTTTTCACTCATGACCGGCGGGGGCTACCTCCAAAACTAATGTCTTTAGTGAGTGCAACCGCCGGCCGTGAATAAAAACAACCTGCTTATAATTCTAACAGGAAAAAAATAAAAGCGGAAGTAACAGATACTTATAAATAGTACAAATGATAGGCACGCAAAACCCCACACAAGGTGGGGTCTAACGCAGACATTCGTTTGAGTTAGCCATATGCTAACACTCACCTGAGTAATATAGCACATAACCCTACAAAAAGCAAATTTTATTTTTTTATCAATAAAGATGGATTGCTTCGTACCTCGCAATGACAGAAAGACTTCTCGATACATTTCTGCCAACAGCGAGCGAGAGTATTCAATTTTGAGAGCTACGGAAGGCGACGGCCTGAGTCTTGAGCAAATTTTCAGCAGAAAATTATGCGGGTCTCAAAATTGAATACTCGAGCGAGCCTTTAACCAGTTACTTTTCCACTCCAAATACCCTTAATTACGTCCGCGCCTTGTGACTTAAACAACGGAACAACTTTTATCGCTTGATTAACTTCATCGACAGCACTAGCTTTATCTCCTTTCTTCAAAAATTCTGAAGCCTTAAAAAGATAAGCACGAACAATGACCTGATTTGAAGATGTTGCGTTTCCAAGTAAGCTTTCAACAACTGCATTATCATCATTCATTATTGCAGTCGCAATATAATTATCTCTTGTGTCATCATATCCTGGTACTAAATCATACGCCTTTTTTGCGACGGCGAGAGCCTGATCTTTTTGTCCTACATAAGACAAATCTTTTGATAATTCAAAAAGCATTGTCTGTTTTTCAGGAGAAAGATCAACAGCTTTCTGCAAGTAAGGAAGAGCGAGATCATATTGACCCATATTTTCCAAAAATGAACCCATAAAAAGTTGGTATCTTGCATCTTTTGGAGTTTCAGTAACTTGTTTTTGCATCTCGCTAAATGCAAGATCAGCAAACTCTTGTTTTACTTTGTCATCAACACCGCTCATATTTGCAACTCTTGGAACAAGACCAACTAATTGTTCTCTTATTTCTGGTGTACCAAGTGCGCCATTAGAAAGAGCCTTTTTGAAAAATTCCAAATTTTTAGATGGACCTTCCTGATATCCTTGCATACCAGCGATTAAGTCTAGATTTGCGTTTATTGGTCTTACGTTGAAATACCAAATAGAGAATCCGAATACTACAACAAGGAGAGGAACGACAAGATAATTTACTTTGTCCGAATGCATTTCCCCACTCAACATTTTTGGCAATTCTTTATCTTCTACACTTATAGAGTGAACATAAGCAAGAACGACAAAGAAGAAAATATAACTTGTAACGTTATCAAACACAAATAAATTTTGTGCAAAATATCCAGCAATAGCACCAAGTAAAATTCCAGCTTCAACTATTCCAAGTTTTTCTCTCTTTTTCCAGATAAGCCAAAGGGTTGCAACAAAAATCAAAAGATAAGAGATTAAACCCAAAGCACCGCCAGCAACAAGCATATCAAGTGGCATATCGTGAGCTCGATCAAACCATTCTTCCTGTCCGTGCATTCTTGGATCATAGTATTTATTGAATACATAGTTGAAGCCATCTTGTCCCCAACCTAAGATTGGTTTTTCCAAAAAGCCTTTTATAGCCATTGGCCAAACATATTGTCTAGCCTGACCTTGACCTGCGACATTACCCCAAGAAATTTCAGAAAGTCTGCTTAACATTGGACTGTTTTTTGCAAACTGAGTATTTTCTATGGCAAAAAAACCTCCGATTATCAGCACAACTAAAATTAACTTCGCAATGGCTGAATTTCTGAAAAATTTATTTTTCTTTTCAAAAATAGAGATAAACAAAAGAGTAACTACGATTCCACCGAGAAGGCCAAGGAGAACTCCTCTTGTTCCTGTTCTCCAGATTCCATAAATAGACATGAGTGCGATAATTGCATAAACGTAAGTAAGCCAATTTTTGCAAATACTTTTAAGTGGATTGGTTTTATCCAAATGTTTTTTCAAAATGTCCTTGTAGAAAAGAATAAGGGTGAAGAAAAAGTTGAAAAGAAAATAAATCGCAACATAAATCGGATTACCAAGTGTAGTTGAAACTCTAGCTACTCCGGTAGTTTTCCATTCTATAATAGTATAAACAAACATTATCACGCTCAAAAAAATTGACGTTCTAAAAAACCAAGTCCAGATTTTTTCTGTCTTCATCATGGCCCCAAAAACAAATAAATACATTAGAAGATGTATAAGAGTGATCCATCCGTCCATTCTTTCAAAATTACTCCAGAAAGCTTTCATCGGAGCAACGGCAAAAATATCAGCAATTCCCATCACTAAGACAAAGAGAACAACCGCTCTGGAAACCCAGGAACATTTCGGTCTATATTTTTTATCAACGCATGCCAAATATATCCAAAGTGCAAAAATCAATTCTACAATTATTCTGAAAGTGAAATTTTTTCCAGTGATATAAGGGAAAAACATACCGTTTGTGACGATAAAAGGAATAATGAGTATCGCCCAAAGCCCCGCAAAAATCGCATATTTAACTATGTTTTGTATATTTGTGTTAGTCATCCCGTTAGAGATATTAGTGTTATGGATTGTCACCAATATCTATTAAATACTTAAAAAATAAATGTTTTTATATCTCGCTACGAACGGAAACAATCTGATTGTTTCCTATCTCTAACGGGATCATCTCTTTACCCTATAAAGTTATAAATAAATTAATAAATTACTTGTCTAATTAAACTTTAAGCCTTAATTAAATAATAGTCAATAAAATTTTGAAAAACTTTATTGGGTGAATTATCAATCAAAACTATAAATTAGCAAGTGGCATTATATCATAAAAATGATAAGATTTACTGGAAAAAACAAATTGAGATGCAACACATTACTTGGAATTATATAAAAGAAAAATGGAATCACACAGGATTTCAAAGATATTTTAGAAATGCTGGATGGATGTTTTTAGCTAAGGTTTTTATATTAGTAGTGGCTTTTTTTGTAAATGCCTATATGGCTCGTTATTTGGGCCCGGCAAATTTTGGATTACTGAACTATGTTTTTAGTTTTGTCGGAATCTTCGGTTTTTTGGCATCATTAGGAATAGAAAATATAGCCAACAGAGAAATAATAAAAGACCATTCTAAAAAAAATCTCATTATAGGTACAAGTTTTTATCTTAAATTTTTAGGAAGTCTGTTCGCAATTATTACTATTTTTGTTTTTGCACAATTGAGCACAAGAGACACGATACTTCTAGACCTAATAACCATGTACTCTTTAACTTTTGTATTTAGTTCATTTGGTATTATTGATATATACTTTCAATCTCAAGTTTTAGCAAAATTTTCCGCCATAGTAACAATCATAGTTGGAATAATATCTGCGATATTAAAAATAATTGCTATATATTTTGGATTTGGAATAATTTGGCTTACAGCAATTTATGTTTTAGAAAGTATACTTACATCATTAGGTTTAATTTTCTTTTTTATTTATAACGGACATTCAATCAAAGAATGGATTTTTGATAAAAAGACAGCAATTATAATTCTAAAAGATTCTTGGCCACTCATGCTTTCAAGTGTCGCTTGGAGTATTTACATGAAAATAGATCAAGTAATGATAAAAAATATGATTGGAAACGAACAAAATGGAATTTATGCAGTAGCAGCTAAACTTTCCGAATTTTGGTATTTTATTCCAAGCACCATCAGTGCTTCAGTCTTCCCCGCCATAATCAATGCTAAAAAAACAAGCAGAGAAATTTACGAAAAAAGGCTATCGAAACTTTATTCGTTAATGTTTTATTTATCTCTTGTAATAGCAATCTTCACTGCTGTTTTTGCACACTTAATAATTTATATACTTTTTGGTAGTGCTTACTTAGGTGCAGTTATGACGCTGAGAATTTATATTTGGGCAGGAATTGCAGTCTCTGTCGGAAGTACTCTTTGGTATTACTTGATAGCAGAAAATTTGACTAGAATCAATGCAATAGCAACCGCCATTGGCGCGGCAATAAATGTTATTATAAATCTGTTTTTGATTCCCAAATATGGGATAAACGGCGCAGCTTTTGCTAGTTTTGTTTCATACACCTCAGTAACTTTTGCAATTTTATTTTTCAAAAAAGTTAGACCTCAATTTAAGATAATATTAAAATCAATAATTTTTAAATAAAAATGAAAAAAACACTCAAAAAAGCTAAAAAAATTGTTTTATACATCCTAATAATTCCCACAGCAATTTTTAAAATCTTTTTTAATATTAAAAAAGATACGGTAGATTTTCAAATACCGTGGATAACTTTTGAAGCGAAAGAATGGCTTGAAAATTATCTTAAAAAAGATATGACTGCTTTTGAATGGGGTAGCGGAGGATCCACTCTCTTTATTGCTCCAAAAGTTAAACAAATTACTTCTGTGGAACATGATAAGGTTTGGTATACAAAAGTAAAAACATATTTAAAACTTAAAAAAATATCTAATTGCCAATATAAATTAATAAAACCAGAACGGAAAAATGACAATAAAAAATATTCCTCGTCCTCTTTTGATTACAAATCAAGTGCTGAAGCCTATCCCGACTTTTCATTCGAAAATTATTGCCGGTTCATAGATTCTTTTCCAGATAACTATTTTGATCTGATAGTAATAGACGGTAGAGCAAGAAATTCTTGTATTCTGTATGCAAAGAAAAAAGTAAAAAAAGGAGGATATATTTTATTGGATAATTCTGAAATTAAAGAATATGATTTAGGTGTGGCACAATTAGCACCAGACTTTGAAAGAAAAGATTTTTGGGGACGCGGTCCTTTTATTGACACGCCATGGAAAACGAGCGTATTCTTTAGAAAAAAATAATTTTATGTCATCAATAAACAAAATAATAGAATTTACTGAAAAAAAATACAGCCAAAATAGTTTCCAAAACGAAGATCGAATTGTTTTTAATTTTCTTAAAAAATTTTCCAATAGAAAATTAGAATATCTTGAGGCTGGATCCGGCACAGGAAGATTTCCAGAAATTTTAAGCAAAAAATATCCGAATCTTTTAATCAAATGTATTGAAATAAACAAAGAATTGGTAAATATTACGAAAGCAAAAGGTTTAGATACAATTCAAGGAAATATAATTGAAACCACTTTTAAGGACAGTGAGTTCGACATAGTTCATTGTTCTCATGTTATTGAACATTTAGGATATCCGCAAATCGCAGATACTCTAGATGAACTTGTAAGGATAATTAAAAAAGATGGATATTTAATAATACGAAGCCCATTAATGTATCCTGGTTTTTATTTTGATATTGACCACGTACGACCATATCCGCCTGAATCAATATTCAATTATTTCAATAATGTTCAGCAACAGAAAACTGGAAAAAATAAAATTAAAAAAATAAAGATTTGGTATAGAAGAGAAGCATTATCGCTAAATTTTTCTCCAAATGTAATCAAGAGACTGATAAATTTTTCTTTTCGTATTATGTGGACATACATTAGATTTCCATTTTCAAAAAGAAATGGTTACATTTTAATATTAAAAAAAGAATAATATGAACTTATCCCCTATTGTTCTGTTTGTATATAATCGCAAGGAACATACAAAAAAAACCGTTGAGGCATTACAACAAAATTCTTTAGCAAAAGAAAGTGATTTGTTTGTTTTTTCCGATGGAGCAAAAAAACCTGAAAATCAAAAAGATGTCGAGGATGTGCGAAATTATATCAAAAGTATAGATGGTTTCAAAAAAATAAAAATCTTTGAGAGTGAAAAAAATCTTGGATTAGCAAAATCAATAATCAATGGCGTTACCAAAATTGTTAATGAATATGGAAAAGTTATCGTTTTGGAAGATGACATAGTAACATCAAAATATTTTCTTGAGTACATGAATCGTGGACTTGATATTTATGAAAAAGATGAACAAGTCATAAGTATTCATGGGTATATCTATCCAATAGAAGAAAAATTGCCAGAAACCTTTTTTATAAAAGGCGCCGACTGTTGGGGATGGGCTACTTGGAAAAGAGGTTGGGATTTATTTGAATCTGATGGAAAAAAATTATTGGCAGAATTGAAAGAAAAAAAATTAATAAAAGAATTTGATTTTTCAGGTTCTTTTCCCTATTCAAACATGCTCAAAGCTCAAATCGCTGGAAAAAATAATTCCTGGGCAGTGCGCTGGTATGCTTCAGCTTTTTTAAAAAATAAACTCACTCTATATCCAAAAGAATCACTAGTTTATAATATAGGTCTTGATAAATCAGGTACACATTGTGGTTCAGAAGATATTTTTAACAAGACAGATACGGTAGATGATATCAAAATAGAAATAAACAAAATAGAAATAAAAGAAAATTCTATTGCTCGCAAGACTATAGAAAATTATTATAAAACAATTAAAGAACCGTTTTCAAAGAAAATAATTAGAAAAATAAAAGAGAATTTTTTACAAAAAAATAAATGCTAAAAAAATGAATTTCTTATCATCAATAAAAAAAAGAATAATAGATAAACATTTCTTTCACCCTTATTGGTATTCAATCTTTATCAATCCCTATTTCATAGCAAGAAGAACATTAAATAACAATATAAAAGAGTTTTCAAAAACAGTGGGCACAAACAAGGAAATTCTGGATGTTGGTTGTGGATCTAAACCTTATAAAAAATATTTCGATCAAAATAATTATGTTGGAATTGATATCAAAGAAGAAAGTTCAGCTGACGATGTAAAAATACCAGAAAAATTTTATGACGGACTAAATATTCCTTATGAAAATAATATTTTTGATATCATTATTTGCACACAAGTATTAGAACACGCGGTTGATCCAGAAAAATTATTAAAAGAATGCAGCCGAGTTTTAAAAAATAAAGGTATAATTTTTTTGACAATGCCTTTCGTCTATCCAGAACATGGAATACCCTATGATTTCAGACGTTTTACGTCATACGGTCACAAACTCATCTTCAAAGAAAGCGGTTTCGAAATTAAAAATATAACTCCAACATGCGGAATTTTTAGAGTTTGTGGTCAATTAATTTCTATAGCAATTTTTGAGAGCATTAAATTTAAAGCTCCTTTTTTAAAACTTTTTCTCACTTTTTTCTTGTGTGCTCCAATACAAATAATATCTATTATTCTAGATTATATTTTTTATAATAAATGGATAACTCTTGATTATGTAATTATCGCTCACAAAAAATAATATTATATGAAAAAACTTCTTAAAAAGATTATTCCCGATAGTATCTTGCGTTTTATCGCCAATAAGCGTTATGGATATTTCGGTCCGTACAAAAATTGGAAAGATGTCAAGGAAAAAACTACGGGATATGACAACGATATTATATTGGAAAAAGTTAAAAATTCCCTTCTAAAGGTCAAAAACGGAGAAGCGGTTTATGAAAGAGACTCAGTAATTTTTGATAAAAAACAATATTCCTGGCCACTATTAGCTTCCCTGCTTTTGGTTGCAAATGAAAATAAAAATGAATTAAATTTGATAGATTTTGGAGGGTCTTTGGGCAGTACATACTTTCAAAACAAAGATTTTTTAAATAATTTAAAGTCGCTTCAGTGGAATATAATTGAACAGCCGAATTTTGTATCTTGTGGAAAAAAATACTTTGAAGATGAACACTTACATTTTTATAATAATATAAAAGAGTGTTTGGAAAAAGGAAAACCATCTGTAATAATCTTATCCAGCGTAATCGAATATCTTGAAAAACCATATGACTTATTGGAGGACATCCTTAATAAAGATTTCCAATATATAATTTTTGACAGAACAACTTTTTCTAAGAACAACACCGAATTTATAGCATTACAAAAGGTTCCGCCTCAAGTCTATACGGCAAGTTATCCATGTTGGTTTTTAAATGAACAAAGGTTTTTAAAATTTTTCGATAAAAAATATGAGCTAATAGCAGAATTTGATGCGCTTGGCGGAGAAATAAGACAAAACAATATTAAAGGAGAATACAAGGGTTTTATTTTTAAAATAAAAAAACAATATGCATAATTTTTGTACGTTATTCGACAAAGGATATTTATATAGAGGACTAACGTTATATTCTTCCCTTCTTAGATATTGTCCAAACTTCACTTTATGGATTTTGTGTATGGACAATGAAACATATGAATTATTGGGAAAAATGAATCTAGACAAAATTAAATTAATAAAATTAGATGAATTCGAAAATGAAAAATTAAAAGAGGTTAAAAAAGGCAGAACAACTTCAGAATATTCATGGACATGTGCGGCAAGCTTATGTTGGTTCATGCTAGAAAAAATAAACGAAAAAGAATTGATCACCTATTTAGACGCAGACATGGCTTTTTTTGCCGATCCAGAAAATATTTTCGAAGAAATCGGAAATTCTTCCATTGCTATTGTAGAGCATAGACAAAAAGGTTTTAAACAGAAATTAGAGAAATTTGTCGGAACATACAATGTTGCCTGGGTATCATTCAGAAAAGACGAACAAGGAATTGAAGCCTCAAAATGGTGGAAGGAAAGAGTTTTGGAGTGGTGCTTTGCTTATTTTAAAAATGGAATGATTGGAGATCAACACTATCTAAATGATTGGACAACAAGATTTAAAAATGTCTGTGTCATAAAAAATGAAGGAGCTGATGTAGCACCATGGAATGTAACTAACCATAAAATATCTCTCAAAGAAGGACAAGTAATGATAGGAGATGTTCCTTTGATCTTTTATCATTTTCAAAGCCTTTCAATAGTAAATAAAAACACTTTCAGACTAGCAACTGCATATTACATACCAAAAACTGCAAAAAAATACATTTACAATAAATATATAAATGAAATTAAAAAAGCGATAGACTTGGTTCGTGGATTTGATAAAAATTTTAATTTCGGCTTTAAGAAAAAAACCATCAAGGCTAATATTTCTAACATACTTTTCAAGAGTAGACTTTTTGAACATTTGTATATAAGATATAGCTGTTATAAATTAAACAAAACAGTCAATAAATAATATGAAAAAAAGAATTTTAGTCACAGGAGGATTGGGTTTTATTGGTAGTTATTTTGTTGAATTAGCCTTATCTAAAGGCTATCATGTCATTAATATAGATAAACAAACTTACGCCTCAAGAAAAGATTTGGATTTTTCAAAATATGAAAGTTATGAACATATTGACGCTGATATTTGTACTATCGGTCACTTACCTACCAACATAGACTGGATTGTTAATTTTGCGGCCGAAACACATGTAGACAATTCTATTTTAGCAAATGATGTTTTTTTTCAGACTAATATTAAAGGAGTATACAACTTACTTGAATTAATCAGAGCCAGGAACCCAGGTGACAAACCAAAATTATTGCATATTTCAACAGATGAAGTTTATGGAGATATACTAACTGGAAGCAAAAAAGAGGATGCCTGTTTGATTCCATCAAATCCATATTCAGCTACCAAATCAGCTGCAGAACAATTAATTTATGCCTGGGGCAGAACATATGGAGTTGAATACATTATATGTAGAAGCAGTAACAATTATGGGTACGGACAACATGAGGAAAAACTTATTCCAAGAACTATTGAACTGACTCTGCAAAATAAAAAAATGACTGTTCATGGAAATGGTTCATATTGCAGAGAATGGACTTATGCTGGAGATAACTGTGAAGGCATACTTACAGCGATGGAAAAAGGTAAAATTGGAGAAATTTATAATATATCTTCCGGTGAAATGTTAACTAACCTTGAAATCATTAAAAAAATATTAGTGTTGATGGGTAAACCTGAAAATCATTACGAATTGGTAGAAAATCGAGTCGGACAAGATGTAAGATATTGTATTGATCCAGAAAAATTGAAAAATTTAGGATGGAAACAAAAAACAACATTAGACAGTTATTTGCCTGAGTTGATTAAAAAATATAAGAAGACAAATGAAAAATAATTTTTTTGAGATAATAGATTTTTCATTTAATACCTCAGAAAAAGGTTCTCTTGTAATGTTTCAAAATTATTCTGTTGACGGAAAGAATCCACTTCCCTTTGATATCAAAAAGGTTTTGGTAATTAAAGATACAAAAAATGGAGACATTCGCGGTGGCCATACACACCACAAAACAAGACAAATTATTTTTGCCATTAGTGGTTCGTGTGTTATCAAATTGGATAATGGAAAAGAAAAAACAGAAATAGTTTTAGACAGTTTCAATAAAGGACTTACTTTGGAGCCGTATGTTTGGCACACAATGGAAAATTTTAAGCCAAATACAGTTCTTCTTGTCTTAGCAGATACCGAGTATGACGAAAAAGATTATATAAGAAATTATGATGATTTTTTAGGTTTTGTTAAATAATATTATATCAATGCATTTTATTGACTTAAAAAGAGAGTGGGATTATTTTGAAAAAGAATTTACAAAAGTTTTTAAAGATTTTGGTAGAAAAGGAATTTATGTTTTAGGACCTGAAGTTGAAAATTTTGAAAAAAACTTTGCTAAATTTTGTAACTGCAAATATTCAGTTGGGGTTTCTACCGGTCTTGAAGCATTAGAAATATGTCTACGTGCCTATGGAATTGGCGATGGAGATGAAGTCATAACTGTATCAAACTCGGCTGTTGCAACAGCATTGGCAATATCAAACGTAGGTGCAAAGCCGATATTTTGCGATATAGGAGATGATTTTTTAATTGACCCTCAAAAAATAGAAAATCTCATAACAGAAAAAACTAAATGCATTCTGTCAGTGCATTTATTCGGAAAAATCTGCAGTATGGAAAAAATAAATCAAATTGCAAAAAAACACAGTTTAATTGTCATTGAAGATGCATGCCAAGCTCACGGAGCAAAATTCTCAAGAGAATCTTCTATAAATACAAAAGCTTTTAGTTTCTATCCAACAAAAAATTTGGGTGCTCTTGGTGAAGGCGGTGCAATCACAACAAATGATGAAAAAGTACGGGATTTTGTCATTTCTTATAGAAATTATGGACAAAAAGGAAGATACAATCATATTATTAAAGGTACCAATGCGAGAATTGATCCACTACAATGCGCACTGATGAATATCAAATTAAAAAAACTTAATTCATTCATAAAAATTAGACAAAAAATTGCCTCAACTTATATTAAGAGCCTTAAAAACATACCAGATATAATCATTAATGATTTTGATGTAAATTCTTCATATCATCTTTTTGTAGTTAGAATTACAAATAATTTGCGCAATGAATTGATTAGTTACCTAAAAGAAAAAGAAATAGAAACACTTATTCATTATCCGACCCTCATACATCAACAACCATGCTATAAAGATGAATACAAAGATAATCTTTTGCCTATTTCAGAAAAATTTCAAGAAGAAATACTTTCCTTACCTTGTTACCCATTTTTAAACCAAAAAGAACAAAAAAAAATAATTGTTGAAATAAAAAAATTCTTATTTAAAAAAAATAATGAAACTTCATAAAAAAATAATTAGAAAAACAATCAAAATAATTTTATCCCCTTTCATTTTTTTTGACTACTTAAAATTCAAAAAAAATAATGCTAGGTTTTCTATAAAAATTTCTGATTTTTATCCATGTATCAAAGATAAAACTTCGCAGACAAATTTTGATTCGCATTATATTTACCATACTGCTTGGGCAGCCAGGAAAGTGAAAGAAATAAATCCAGCTAGACACACCGATATTTCCTCGAGTCTATATTTTTGTAGTATTGTTTCTGCTTTTATTCCTGTTGATTTTTATGATTACAGACCGGCGGATTTAAATCTTTCAAATTTAAAAAGTAAACATGCAGATTTAACGAGACTTCCCTTTCCAGATAACAGCATAAAAACACTTTCATGTATGCACACGGTTGAACATGTCGGACTCGGTAGATATGGAGACCCAATAAATCCAGACGGTGACTTAAAAGCAATGTCGGAACTTAAAAGAGTACTAGCAAAAGATGGATCTCTACTTTTTGTTGTCCCAGTTGGAATACCTAGAATTGAATTTAATGCACATAGGATTTACTCCATTGAGCAAATAATGGAATACTTTGAAGAATTAAACCTGAAGGAATTTACACTAATAACAGATAAAGGAAAATTTGTAGAAAATGCAAATAAAGATTTGGTTAAAGATCAAAAATACGGATGCGGTTGTTTCTGGTTTGTAAAAAAATAATTTTTAAATATTAAATGAAGATTAAAGAAATAGAAAAAAAGTTTCTTCCAAAAATTGGTTCAAAAAATGAATCTTTACGTATGGAGTGGACTGAAAAAGCTCTAAAAAATATTCCGGCAGGCTTAAAAATTTTAGATGCTGGTGCTGGCGAATTAAAATTCAAAAAATTCTGTTCTCACCTTAAATATACGTCACAAGATTTTGGACAATACGACGGTACAGGAGACAAAAAAGGCTTGCAGATGAAAGACTGGGACAATTCTAAGCTTGATATAGTAAGCGATATTATCAATATTCCTTTGCCAGACAAATCATTTGATGCAATATTATGTACAGAAGTTTTAGAACACATTCCTGAGCCGATTTTAGCTATAAAAGAATTTTCTAGAATATTAAAGCCTGGTGGAAATTTAATACTTACCGCTCCATTTTGTTCCCTAACACACTTTGCTCCATATCATTTTTATTCAGGATTTAATAGATATTTTTTTGAAAAAGAATTGAAAGAATTTGGTTTTGAAATAAAAGAAATAACTCCAAATGGAAACTTTTTTAGTTTTATTGCCCAAGAAATAAGAAGAATACCATATGTTGTAGAGAATAATAGTAAAAAAAGAGTTGGCATCTTTTCAAAAATGATATTATTTTTAACCTTAATGGTGTTATCAAAACTAGACAGAAATGATAAAAATTCAAATGAAGTGTTGTGTTTTGGTTATTTTATTTTAGCAAGAAAGAAATAAAACTTGTCCCGTTGTAAATTCAACTACATTAAATTAAGGGCAGAAAATAAAATTACAGAACAAAAATGACAAAATTATATAAAATATAAAAAATTAAAATTTTACAACTGGGATGATAATTATCAAACTACAAGGTGGAATAGGAAATCAGCTTTTTCAATACTCTTTTGGAAAATTTTTGATGCTTAAAAAAGGAAAAAATATTAAATTTGATTTTTTTATTGAAGGAAAAGACACACAAAGAGAATACAAACTAGGTAACTTTAATACAAAAGTAGAATTTTCGACAGATAAGGAAATCAAAGATACTAAGTATAGATACGGATTTTTTTCAAAATTAAGCAGAATAATAAAGAGAAAAATTTTTAAAAACTACAATATTGGATATAGTAAAAAAAGTTTAAAAATAGAAAATGGTTATTTTGAAGGCTTTTGGCAAAGCTATAGATATCTTGAACCGATTCAAGACATTCTTTTAAAAGAAATAACAACAAAAGAAAATATTGATGAAAAATATGCCGATTTATTTTCTCAAATCAATAGTTCAAATTCTGTTTCTCTTCATATTCGCAGAGGAGATTATATTAGCAATCCGAAAACAAAAAAAATGCATAATGTTTTTGGAATGGAATATTATGTTATGTCCATAGATATGATAAGAGAAAAAATTTTAAATCCGACTTTCTTTGTTTTTTCTGACGATATAGAATGGGCAAAAAATAATCTAAAAATAAATTCCCCTGTCGTCTTTGTATCAAGTCCTGAAATCAAAGATTATGAAGAACTGATTATTATGAGCAAATGCAAAAATAATATAATCGCAAATTCTTCTTTTTCTTGGTGGAGTGCATGGCTCAATCAAAACAAAGATAAATTGGTAATTGCTCCTAAAAAATGGTTTAATAATTTATCAATCAACATTGATGATTTGATACCAGAAAATTGGTTAAAAATATAAAAATATGTGCGGAATCACAGGAATAGTTGCAAAAAACTCTAAGAATTATGAAAATTCGCTTGATAAAGCGATTCTCTCTTTGAAGCATCGCGGACCAGATGCAGATGGTAAATATTTTTTTAATAACTGTACTTTGGGACATACAAGATTAAGCATTGTGGACCTTTCTACAGGTGCACAGCCTATGCTTTCTGATAACGATAAACTTGGAATAACTTTCAATGGAGAAATCTACGGATATAAAGAAATTAGAAAAGAATTGGATAACTACAATTTTAAAACTACATCTGATACAGAAGTTATCTTGGCGCTTTACGAAAAAAATGGAGAAAAAATGATGGAAAAACTTCCAGGAATGTTTGCTTTTGCGATTTGGGATGAAAACAATCAATCACTCTTTTGCGCAAGAGACCGTTTTGGAGAAAAGCCATTCTATTATGCGTTTGGAAAAAATAATGAATTAATTTTTGCTTCAGAAATAAAAGCAATTTTAGCGACAGATCTAATTGAACCAATTATAGATAAAGATTCTTTGATAGATTATTTGAAACATTTATATATAAATCCAAATAAAACAATATATAAAAATATTCATACCCTTCCCCCTGCACACTTTTTAACTTTCAAAAACGGAACAATCAATGTTGAAAAATATTGGAAATTACCAGAAACAAATGAAAAGATAAGTCTTTCCGAGGCGAAAGAAACTTTTAAGAAATTATTGGAAAAGGCTGTTTCAAAACAACTTATAGCAGATGTACCCGTTGGAGCTTTTCTAAGTGGCGGGCTGGATTCTTCAACTATTGTCGATGTTGCAAGTAAAATTAAACCAAATCTTCAGACATTTTCATTTGGCTTTGGCGAATCAATAAATGAGCTTCCCTTTGCAAAATTAGTATCTGAAAAATTTAAAACTAATCATCAAGAATTACAATCTGGAGAATATAATTTGGCAGATTTATTAGTCGAAATGCAAGAAATATACGATGAACCGTTTGCCGATTCTTCAAATATTCCAACATATTTGATTTCAAAAGCAGCGAAAAAATATAATAAAGTTGTATTAACTGGAGATGGTGGTGACGAACTTTTTGGCGGATACGCAAGCTGGTATAAACCGATCTATTACATGTCACAAAATATTTTTTTGCAGATTTTTAATATTATTAAATCTGGCATTACTTTGGTATTTAAACACTCAAAGAAAAACAAAATTGATTTATATTACAGAATTAAAGGTTTTATTAATAAAATATTATTTAAAAATCCTCTAGATATTCATATAAGAAAAAATACATATTTTTCTGATAGTGAGTTGAACAAAATCCTACCAAACAAAGATACAAAATCTAAAAAGGAAAATAAAAATACATTAGACGATATAATAAGATTTGACATCTTAAATTACATGCCGGGAGATATCCTAACTAAGATAGACCGCGCTTCCATGGCAAATGGGCTTGAATTAAGGTCTCCTTTTCTTGATGTAGATTTTGCTTCTTTCTGTATCTCTCTTCCGACTAGATTAAAAATAAATAATAAAGAAGATAAAGTTATTTTAAGAGAAACCTTCTCAAACGAATGGCCAAAAGAGATAAAAAATAGGTCAAAACAAGGCTTTGGAGCTCCAATAAATGAATGGCTCAAACTTCCCTCTTTTATCACTCTTAAAGAAAAATATTTAAAAGATTCTAAACAAAAAATATTTGAAATAATAGATTTTAAACAAACTCAAAAAATTGCTGAAAAAAATGATTATCAAACCTGGATATTACTTACATTATCTATTTGGCTTGAGAAACACCCTTTTGAAGTAGCTTAATAAACTTCTATATTTTCAAAATAATCACCTTCTCTGTCATTCCGGCGAAGGCCGGAATCCAGGGAAATCAGAACTGGATCCCCTCCTTACAGGAGCAGTACACCTTTCACATTTTGATTACAAAACGTTCAAGGTTTTTCATTTGGGTCCCAACCCAAATTTCAACATTCGCGAGGATGACAGAAGGGAAAATTACCTAGAGATTATTCTCCAGAATCCAAGAAATCTGATTTTAATTCCCAAAAGTCTAACTTTAAAATTTTTGGATTTAGTAATGCTTTCTTTTAAGACTCTATATTTCAAAAGAACTTCTGGAAGGTTTGCTGTTTTAAATTTTGGAATAATTCTAGTCCAAAGTTCATAGTCTTGAGCGAAGCGGAAGGATTCATTGTATAAACCAACTTTATCAAAAACTTCCTTTCTTATCATAACAGTTGAGTGAATAAATGGATTATGAAATAACAGTTCTTTAATAATTTCTTTATCCGTAACTGGTCTTTTATAATTTTTTAAATAGTTTCCATTTGCATCTATAAAATCTGCCCATGCTCCGCACATTGAAATTCCAGGATTTGAATCTAGAAAATTAATCTGCTTTTCAAATCTGTCATTCAAAGAAAAATCATCTGCATCCATCCTTGCGATGAATTCTCCTTTTGAAAGAACAATTGCTTCATTTAAAGATTTAGTTAAACCCTTATTCTTATTATTTATAAGTTTTATTCTTTCATCTTTAATATTTTCAATAATTTCTCTGCTTTTATCAGTCGAACCGTCATTTATAATGATAAATTCAAAATCTTTAAAGGATTGATTTATAATACTCAAAACAGCTTCTCTGACATATTTTTCACAGTTATATACAGACATTATTACGCTTATTTTTGGATTCATGATTATTCTAAGATTATAAAATCATCCGCACAAAATTCACCTTCTTCTTGAGCTTTTATCTTATCTCTTCCGTCTTTTTTAGCAAGTAAAACCAATAGCGACGCAATTATAATCAATAAAATTGCTATAACAAAAAATCTGTCCATAATAAAAAATATTACTCTATACCAAGAATTTTTCTAAGTTCTTTTTCTGGAACCTCCTTTGGACCGTGATTTTCCGGATTACTTTCCAACTTAGGTTTTTCTTCTTTTTTTGTTTCTGTTCTGACTTCTTCTCTTTTGCCAGAGTTTTTAAGAACGTTTTGCAATGCCGATTTTAAATCAGAAATGTTTTCTTTAGTCATTGATTTTCCATCAGATTTTTTCTTTTCTGGAAATCTATTTTGTTTTTCTTCAACAACTACTTTCTTTGCAAGCTCACCGAGCGGAAGAAAATCATCTTTTTCATCAGATTCTATAGGAGGCAAAACCTCTTTCCTAATTTTTTCTCCGACGCTTTTGGTCGGAGCCCCGACTGAAAACGTCGGGGTTGGTTTTTCTCTAACAAATTCTTGTTGTGACTTTTGTTCTATTTTTGGTTTTTCGGCCATTGGTGCAACCTTTAAAACCTGTGCAATGTGATCAACTGCCTTATTTTCTTTTCTGACTTCATTAACAAAGGGTTTATTTTGAATTGGCTGGCTTTTCACTAAAGACTTATCATCTTTTTTTTGTGAGGCTGGAATTTTACTTTCGTCATACCATTTTTTAATAGCCTCTTCCACTTCAAGTCTTTTTTCTGCAAATTGACCTCTAGAATTTGAAATAATTTCTTTTTTATAAGAAATTACCGGTTCAGGAAATGGTGGTAAAGATGAAGCAGAAAAAGCCGTGGAACTGACTCCGTCGATCATAAGCTTCAAATACATTTGAAACATTCCAAGATTGACCAAATCTTCCGCTGTAAATTGCGGAGCAAATTCTTTTTCAAGAACTTCGGCATCGATTGCACCAACTCTAAAAGTTATAAAGGTTCCAACGTTTCCAAAAACGGCAGCGCGCACTTCTTCGGACATCTGCTCAATATATTGGTGAGCAATCGTAAGATTCAACTTATATTTTCTAGCTTCCGAAAGGATATCAGCAAAAGATTCATTAGCAAAAGATTGGAATTCATCGACATAAAGATAGAAGTTTGGAAGTTTTTTAAGCTCTTTTTCTTGAATATCCGCACGAGACATTGCGGCAAGATAAATCTTTGTGATAAGCATTGAGCCAAGCAAATTTGCATTGGCCTCACCAACCCTTCCTTTTGAAAGGTTAATTATTAAAATCTTTTTCTCATCCATTATCTTTCTAATATCAAGAGATGATTTTGGCTGACCAACAATATCTCTAATAAGCGGATTTGAAGTAAACTGACCAATTTTATTTTGAATTGCAGGAGTTGCTTCGGCGGCAAATTTTTCCGTATATTTTGCAAATTCATCAACCCAAAAAGATTTAACAGAAGAATCTTTGACGTTATCAACAACTTTTTTTCTGTATTCTTTATCGGCAAGCATTCTATTCACACCGAGAAGAGTCGCCCCAGGATATTCAATAAGAGCAAGCAAAGTATTTGTCAAAATATATTCCATTCTTGCGCTCCAAGCATCCAACCAGATTTTTTTGAAAGTACTCATAAGACCAGCAACAACAAGATGTCTTTTTTCAAATCCAACATCTTCAAGTACATTAAAAGAGATAGGATATTCCGTATCAAAAGGTGCAAAATAAATAACATCTTTCATTCTTTCTGGTGGAACATAATCTAGAAGAAGCTCTGCTGTTTTACCGTGTGGATCAATAAAAGCCATACCTTCACCATTTGTGAGGTCTTGAATAGCCATATTTTCAAGGAGTGTAGATTTTCCCATACCGGTTTTACCGATAACGTAAACGTGGCGCGTTCTATCTTTGGCTTTAATGCCAAATTTAACACGCTTATTGCGCGAATCCGTCTCACCAAAATATGTCACTCTTTCTGGATCCATCCCGTTAGAAACAGTTTGCGTTTGAATCGCAAATTGTTTTTATATTATTTATTAATTTTACGACCATATTATTCATATTTTAAAAAAATCATGAAGCAAACGCAGTTTCTAACGGGATCCATTTGAAAATATTATATCACAAAAAAAATTTTGAGGCTCAAAACTGTTCAATCCTGTAGGATAATATATAATCCCAGAAATTACTTTGTTTCAGGAGAATTATTTATTGACTGCGGAGAATTTTGAGAAAATGTGTCAGTCTTTATTTCATGACTGTCGTGCAATCTTCTTAGAACTTCATGAAGCTCGCGTCTAATCAATACTGAGAGCACAACTATAGCAAGACCCAAAAGAATATAAAGAGTGTTTTTCCATGCTATCGGAAAACCAGAAAATGGCATCAAAGCCACAAAAAGACCGAGAACAAAAATACTTGAAATTTTTACCATATTGCTAAATTAATTACTCTTAAATAAGTGATATTAATATAGCACAAAAGCTATTTTGAGGACACTATCACGACAAACTCTCCTCGCACCTTGTCCGCATTTTCTGTAAAATATTTTAGAACTTCTTCCGGTGTGCCTGAGACTACTTGTTCATAAATTTTTGTAATCTCCCTTGCTACGATGACTTTTTTTTCTGGAGCAAACTTTATGAGTGATTCCAAAGTTTTAATTATTCTGTGTGGTGATTCATAAAAAGACATCAGTCTTTCCGAAGCTGCAATTTCTTTGAACAAAGTTTCTCTTCCCTTTTTATGTGGCAAAAATCCCAAGAATGTAAATTCTGCAACTGAAACTCCAGAAATTGAAAGCGCAGAAATAATTGCACTTGGTCCTGGAATTGCAATAACTTCAACTTCCGGACATGCTTGTTTTATTTGTGATACCAAAAGCGAACCTGGATCAGAAATCGTCGGAGTTCCTGCATCAGAAACTAGAGCTAAAGTTTTTCCTTCATTAATAAGCTCAATAATTTTTTCTGCTTTGGAGATTTTACTTTGAGCATGATAGCTCATCGTCGGAGTTTTAATCTGATATCTTTCAAGTAAATTTCTAGTGACTCTTGTATCTTCACAAAGTATCAAATCAACCTCACCCAAAACCCTCACAGCTCTATATGTGATATCTTCAAGATTTCCTATTGGTGTTCCAACTACATAAAATTTCATATTTTTATTTATAACATATTTTCCCCTATTTTATAAACATCTCCAGCTCCAATAGTAATCAATACATCGCCTTTTTTTAAATTCTCGACAATGTACTTATTTATCTCTTCAAAGTCTTTTAATGAAATTGCTTTAGTATTTTTTATCTTACTAGCTAAAATATCGGAAGAAATAGTTGCATCAAATGGTTCACGTGCCGGATATATCGGAGCGAAAATAATTTCATCGGCATCTTTAAAAGCCTGCGCAAAATCATTCAATAACAATTTTGTACGAGAAAAGAGATGTGGCTGAAAAACAGCTATAATTTTCTTTCCATCGAAAAATTCTTTAGCACCTTTTAAAGTAGCTTTTATTTCTGTTGGATGATGTCCATAATCGTCATAAACTAAGGCGCCACAGTTAGTCTCACCTTTAAACTCGAATCTTCTCCAAGTTCCCGAAAATTCTTCCAAAGATTTAATAGCTTTCTTTTTATCTATTTCCAAAAGATGTGCTACCGCAAGAGCCTTTTCCGCATTTCTTTTATTGTGTTCACCTGGGATTTTTAGCTTCAAATCACTTTTGAATTGATTACTAAAAACAATTTTAGCTTTTATATTCTTTATTACATCAGTAACAAGCTTGTCTTTTTCGTCACAAACAATATAACCTTTCTCCGTAACTTTATCTGCAAATTCTCCAAATGCATTTTGTATATCAGCAATGTCTTTATAAAAATCCAAATGGTCATTATCTATATTTGTAATGACAGCGATATCCGGTTCAATATTCAAAAAAGATTTCCTGTATTCGCATGCTTCAACCACAAGATATTTTGATTTTCCAGCAACAAAGTTTGACTTTGTATCCTTCAAAAGCGAACCGACAATAACAGTCGGGTCAAGCCCTGCATCAATCATTATTTTTGCAATCATTGCGGTCGTTGTGGTTTTTCCATGAGTTCCTGAAACAGCAATCGTATATTTTTCTTTTGAAATTTCATTAAGAGCCTGCGGATATGTTATACACTTAATATTTCTTTTTTTAGCTTCTTTTAATTCTGAATTTTCATCTGTAATAGCGATCGTATAAACTACTAAATCTAAATCTTTTGGTAAATTCTTTGCAGAATGTCCGATATTTATTTCCGCTCCAGCTTTTTTTAATTCTTCAACAATCTTTGAATCTGACATATCAGAACCACTCACCTTTTTTCCTTCAAGTAAAAACATCTTAGCGATAGCAGAAATACCGATTCCACCAATTCCAATGAAATGAACTTTTTTTGCACTATCAAAAATTTTACTTTTCATATATTGATATTAACCTAAAATTGAAAAATATTCATCTTAAAATTGAAATAAAAAAAGCCCGGCGCGCATGCGCGTCGGGCAAGTGTAAAAGAAATCGAACTAGACTGCCATCTGTGCCTGTACCATAGGCTCAGCGGTAGCTATTGAAATCATTGTCTTCGCCTGCCTCTCCATTCTCGCAACCTCCACTCGCACCAGCATGATGAAACGCTGACGAGCTTCAAGTGCGTTAAGTCTTGCACCGTTGCCACCAATACGACATCTCCTTGGGATGAAAACTGCTTCACCCCCGCGAACTTCGCGCTTCGTATCGGCGACAAATTTTTTCGCCATCGCCCGCATTGGGTCAACTTGAACCTCAAGCGAACTGAAATCCGGCATATATTTTCTGACGAATTTTCTTGCTTGGACGAATGGAAATTCGCCGCAGAAAGAAAGTTTCGCCACTCTTTCCCTGTTCAGACAAACCATAACCTAGTCTCCTTCTTTTTTGGGGCATTTTGAAGTCAGGAGTACTTATCCTGACACTTTCAAAAAACCACCGAACAAACAATATACCAGTGTATACTTAATAAGTCAACTACTTTAACTTTTTAATAATTTTTATAAATTGCTCCCCGCGATCAAACTCGTTCTTGAACATTCCAAAAGAAGCAAAAGCTGGACTAAATAGCAGAATTTCTCCCTTTTTAACCCCATTTAAGGCCTCCAAAACGGCTTCAGAGAGGCTTTCAACTCCAATTCCGTCTATCTTACCTTTTATCTTTTCTGTGCCAGTTCCTGAGAGTAAAATCACTTTTTTACAGTATTTTGGTATTTCATTTACAAGCTCAGACATATCCAAAGTTTTATCTGCTCCGCCCATTATTAAAACAATATTTTTGTCTGTTTTATCACCTAAAGATTTAAGTGCCACAATAGTCGCATCTGGTGTCGTCGCGGTAGTGTCATTGTAAATTTTCACGCCTTTATATTCTCTCAAAAATTCTTGTCTTCCTTCAACCCCAGCAAAATTACAAACAATTTTTTTGATTATTTTTTCATCAATACCAAATATTCTTGCAACTGAAACTGCACAAGAAATATTTTCCAAATTATGTTCACCCTTAATTTTTAAATCCCAATCAAGTGATATAGAATCTTTTTTTGCTATTAATTTTTTAGATTTTATATTTCCTATTTTTTCTTCCATACCCTCCCCTATTATCAAAAAATCTTCTTCTCTTTGATTCTTATAAATGTATTTTTTATCGTCAAAATATTTTTCCACACTCCCTTTATAATAATTTAAATGATCATTCATCAAATTTGTGAAAACCGATAAATGCGGGCTTATTTTTGCTTCACCAAATCCCTGAAGTTGCCAAGATGAGAGTTCCATGACAACAATATCTCCGGCTTTAACTTTCTTCAGAAGTGGCAATGTCGCAAGTCCTTTTATGTTTCCACCGAGATATACTTTTTTGCCAAAAGCTTTTTTGAGAATCTCATAAATCAAATAAGTTGTAGTAGTTTTCCCTCTCGTTCCAGTAATACCAACAACACAAACTTCCGGAGCAAGTTTCGTAAAAAGAGATTCATCCATTTCTACAGGAATATTATTTTCCTTCGCTTCTTCAATATAAATAGAATCAAGCGGAACTCCAGCAGATTTCAAGACAAAATCACATTTCTGAAAATCTTCTAATCGGTGCTTTCCTAAAACATATTTAATAGATTTATATTTTTTTAGCTTATCCAAAGTTGGTTTTAGCTGCTCTGCTGTTTTTAAATCAGTTATAGTCAAATCTGCTCCACATTCAGACAAAAACTTTGCATCATTAAGTCCTCGACCCAAAAGACCGAGTCCGAGCATTGTTACCTTTTTTCCTTTAAAATATTCTTTATAATTTTTCATAAAATTTGTGGGCGCGGGGAGACTCGAACTCCCAACCCTTGCAGGATACGCTTCTGAGACGTACGCGTATACCAGTTCCGCCACACGCCCACCTAATGACAATATTATAGGATTTGAATTCTTTTGCAAAGATTACGTTGTAATTTTGTCGTTTTTCTGATATATTTTTCAAACGTTCGGGCGTATAGCTCAGATGGTTAGATCCTTTAAAAACAAATATTTGATAGTTGATAGTGTGGGCGTATAGCTCAGATGGTTAGAGCGCGTCACTGATAATGACGAGGTCCCAAGTTCGATTCTTGGTACGCCCACACTGTTCATTATTCAATATTTGTTTTTAAATGATACGCGGATAATCCTAATAATGACGAGGTTGAGGAAGCGAATACATGGAGCTTCCGAAAGACCTTTTGAGACACAATTGAGTAATTACGAAATTTTGTCCAAAAGGTGTACTGCTCCTGTAAGGAGACAAATTCGATTCTTGGTACGCCCACAAAAGTAGATTAACTAAAAATAAATACGCGCTCTAACTGTATTTGATGGTTAGAGCGGTAAAACGCTTGCGAGTCTCGCATTTTACCTGATAATGACGAGGTCGGAGGTTCGAGTCCTCCTACTCGCACAATAATATAAAAATACTGCATCTTCGCGGTGTTTTTATATTATTGGTGGAGGACGAAAAAGCCGGAGTGCGACGGCACGAGACGGGGTCGCAGAAATTTTCAGCAGAAAATTATCTGTGACCGAGTCCTCTACTCGCACAAATAAAATTGAAAAAGGCACTGACAATGACTGTCCAGCGCCTTTCGAAAACGGGAGATCATTCTCACCAGTAATCTTCACGATATCCTTTTCCCATGTACTTGGAGACCTTGACTCCTTCAACGAGGTTACCATCCGGTAGACGAACAGCAACAACCCTGTCTGCACCATCAAGCAACAATATCGGCTTGCTCTCCTGCCTGGAAAGCGAAGTCATAATCAGGATAAGTATGATAGCAAAAACTACCATCAGTGCTGTCTCCTTAACCTGACTCTTTACCCGACCGTGTTGATTGAGACACTTTTGCCTTGTGGACACAACGAGTAAACAAAGCGTCTCCTTGTTAATATTCACACGGAGATGCTGAATCAGTGATATGACCCGACTAATCAACGTTTTCTCCCAAAAATGGAAGTTGTTGATCACATGTGATATTGATCTCATGTGGAGTCTCCTTTCTACTCCAAATTCTATCATTCTAGGTATTTTTGTCAAGTATTTTTCAAACAAACAAAAAAACAGCTAGAAATAGCTGTTTTTCACGTTTTTTTACTATATTGTTTTATTGTTCTTTCTTTTGTTCCGTTTCCTATTCGCATAAGCGAATGGTGTAGTCTTTCCTACTGTATAGTGCATTTAAAGTTTGCACAAACCTTTCGATGCTCAATTGAGGCACCGAAAACCGACCGATCAGCATTGAGTCTATCCGAAGATAGTCAATAGCGTGTTCGATTTGAAAAATTCCACGAGCAGCTTCCGCTACCCGTGCCTTGTTACGACTTACTCCCTGTCACCAAACTTACCGTAGACAACGACTAGCGCTGGTATCGGGTACTTCTGGCTCCCTTGAGTTGACGGGCGGTGAGTACAAGACTTGAGAACGTATTCACCACAGTATAGCTGACCTGTGATTACTAGCAAATCCAACTTCATGGGGTCGAGTTGCAGACCCCAATCCGAACTTAGGATATCTTTAAAAGATTAGCTCAGAATTTCTTCGTCGCATCTCGTTGTAATATCCATTGTATCACGTGTGTAGCCCAGGATATCAAAGGGACATGCTGACCTGGCGTCATCCTCGCCTTCCTCCCTCGATTTTATTCACAAGCCAAAAAAATTATTTTGTCTTATGCGCAAAATCGAGGGCAGTCTCGCCTGACATTTATAACAGGCAACGAGGGTTGCGTTCGTTACCCCACTTAAGGGAACAATTCAAACCACGAACTGACGACGGCCATGCATCACCTGTCTAGTTGTCCTTGTGAGACGACAAATGTTTCCATCTGTCTTCAACTAGATTTCCAATCCTGGTAAGGTTCTTCGTTTACCATCGAATTAAACCACATGATCCTCTGCTTGTGCAAGTCCCCGTCTATTCCTTTGAGTTTTAACCTTGCGGTCGTACTACCCAGGCGGTTTTCTTAACGCGTTAGCTGTGGCTCTCAGAGGGTCGATACTCCGAAAACCTAGAAAACATAGTTTAGGGCGTGGACTACTGGGGTATCTAATCCCATTCGCTACCCACGCTTTCGTGTTTCAGTGTCAGGAATGCTCCAGTCTGCTGCCTTCGCTTTTGGTGTTCCCCTAGATATCAACGCATTTCACCGCTACACCTAGAGTTCCACAGACCCCTCGCACCCTCTATAGTCTTGCCGTTTCCCCTGCGAGTTCTCGGTTAAGCCGAGAGATTTGACAGGAGACTAACAAAACCACCTACACACCCTTTACGCCCAATAATTCCGGATAACGCTTGAGGCACTCGTATTACCGCTGCTGCTGGCACGAGTTTAGCAACCTCTTATTCTTAGATTGTTCAAAATTTACTAATCTACAAAAGGAGTTTACATACCGAAGCACTTCTTCCTCCACGCGACGTCGCTCGATCAGGCTTTCGCCCATTGTCGAATATTCTCGACTGCAGCCACCCGTAGGTGTATGGACCGTGTCTCAGTTCCATCGATGGGGGTCAAGCTCTCACTTCCCCTAGGCGTCATTGCCTTGGTAGGCCATTACCCTACCAACTAGCTGATACCGAGCAGGCCGATCTTCAAGCGATAAATCTTTACCGTATATGAACTTTAAAAACAAAAATATTTTGCGTTCAAAGTTCATATACGGGCTATCAAGTATTACCTAATCTTTCGACTAGCTATTCCTGACTCGAAGGTTCGTACCTACTTTATACTATCTCGTCTGCCGGTTACCCTTGCGGGTCCCCTTGACTTGCATGCCCTATCCACGTCGCCAGCGTTCATCCTGAGCTAGGATCAAACTCTAAATAAAATTTGATTTGCTTTTTATAGCAATTTAAATTCTTTATTCGGAACTTGAAATACTTTTGGTAATTCAAGCGAAAGTTTGTAAACAAACTTTCAACGGAACAAAAGAAAAAACAATAATTTAGTTCATCCCAGAAATCCGCATTCACCCTGACGGCAAACTGTTTCTGGGTCCTAGACTCGCACAATTCTCATACCACCTCCGTGAGGTGGTAAATCATCTTGTACTTCAGACATCATTTGAAACTGATGTCTGATTACATATTTAGTTGTAAAAAAACTCTGTCCTAATACTTATTAAGACAGTAGAGGTATTATACTCAAATTGGATTAAGAGTCAAGCATTTTTACAACTTTGAACTGTTTACTTTATGTTGATAGTAAAATACTGAAAAAACCAACAAAATAGCCGTTTTTTGCTTGAGGCAAAAAACGGCTATTTCTACATCAAATAATTTATTTTATTTCTTCTTTCTATCCTGAAACTTTTGGACAGTAACCAACAAGTTTGAACCGATGAATATTGAAGAATATGTTCCGCAGAAGATACCTATGATAAGTGTTAGAGAAAAATCTTTTGTTGCTGCAGGACCGATAAGATAAACAACGAAGATTGCGAGCATTGTTGTAAGTGATGTGTTGATTGATCTTATGAAAGTCTGTGAGATAGACATACCGACAACTCCATCAAATGGTCTTGGGTGTTTTTCTGATCTGTTGTTCTTTAGGTTTTCTCTAACTCTATCAAAAACAACAATTGTATCGTGAATTGAGAAACCGAGAATAACAAGAATTGCAGTTACAAATAGTGTACCGATTTCAAATCCGGCAAAGTAGTGTCCCAAGATTACGAACACACCTGTAGGAATAATAACATCATGCATTAGTGCAACGATTGAAATGATTCCGTATTTCCATGAAGAAACAGGCTGAGAAACTTTTCTAAAAGCAAAAGTCAAAAAGAGAACGATACAAAGAATAACAAGAATGATTGAAATCAATGATTTTTGTGCAGCTTCCTGACCGAGGACTGGACCGATAGAATTGAAGTTATTTACAGTAACTGGATTTGCAGTATTTGCAGAAATTGCGGCAACTAGTGCAACTCTTTCTTCTTCTGTAATTGTTCTGAGACTCAAGTTATATCCTTTATCCCCTGTTGGAACTAAAGTATAAGAACCACTTATTGATGGAGAAAAAGTTAAGCTATCTATTTCAGCTTTTACAACTTCGATAGTTGGTCTTTCATTTGCATATTGGAAACCTACTGATGTTCCGCCTTTGAAATCTATACCGAAGTTTAAACCCCAAACACACATTGCTCCGATAGAAATGATGAATAGAAGGGCTGAGATACCGTAGAATATTTTTCTGAATTTTACTATAAACATATTATTTAAGATTTTAAGATTCTAGATTTTAGATTCTAGATTAGAGCTTTTAAACTTTCCACCAAAAAGGAATTTCAAAACTTTTCCAGCGTGATCGTGTTTGATAGCCAAAAGTAAAGTTCTTGAAGCTGTGATAGCTGTGAACATTGAAACCGCAACACCGATAAAGAAGACAAGTGCGAAACCTTTTACAACTGAAGTACTTGAGAACATGAACAAAATAACTGCAGTAATCATACTTGAAATATTACTGTCGCGGATAGATGTCCAAGCTCTGTGAAAACCTTCTTGAACCGCGTCGCCAAGCTCTCTTCCTCTCTTCAATTCTTCTTTCATTCTTTCAAAAATCAAAATATTTGCGTCAACTGCCATACCAATAGAAAGAATAAACGCAGCAATACCTGCAGCTGTAAGAGTAACAGGAATAAGTTTAAACAAAGCCATGTTTATTGCTGTGTAAGTCATAAGAGCAACGACAGCAAGCAAACCTGGCAATCTGTAAACCAAGATAAGGAAAATTGCAATAACTATGAATGCAATTACTCCAGCTTTTGTTGAAGCGTCAACTGCATTTTGTCCAAGAGATGCACCAACTGTCTGTGTTGAAATAAGTTGAATTGGAACTGGAAGAGCACCGAGATTCAAACTATCGACAAGTGCTTTTGCTTCTTTGATGCCAGCACTACCAGAAAAGTTTCCTGAAATAACAGCTTGTCCGCCGTCAATTTCTTCTTTGATAACAGGCATTGATTGGATAGCTCCATCAAGGAAAATCGCTAGTCTTCGGTCGACATTGTTTTTTGTGATTTGTGCGAAAAGCTTAGATCCATCTGAATTAAATTGCAAAGCAACCATTCCAGCTCCAGTAGTTTGGTCAAATTGAAGTTGAGATTTCTGCAAAAGTTTTCCTGTAAGTCCTGTGTATTCAAAAACAGAATCAATGCCATCTTTTTTAATTTTTGCCTGAAGGTCCAAGTCGGATAATTTTTCTGAACTTGTTGCGAGAAGTCTGAAATCCAAAGTTGGAGTAGCACCGATCATAGCAACCGCTTTATCAATATCTGTAACACCAGGGAGATCAACTATAAGCTGTTGTTCATCAGCACTTCCTGTATAGCCTATTCTTTCAACTCTGACGACTGGCTCAGAAACACCGAATAAGTTTACCCTTCTTTCAATAACATCTCGGAGAACTGACATCGAGCTTTGAACCTCGGCTGGGGTTGATGATGAGTTTGTTAAATCTGGCTTGTAGGCGAGTTCTGTACCGCCGTTTAAATCAAGGCCTAGTTTGAATTTCCAAGCTGAAGTTCCACTTTCTGTTGAATAAACGAAATAACCGATAATAAATGAGGCAAGAATAAGTATTACTGCCCAAAATCTTCTTTTAATCATAATGGTGAAAGTATAGCTATTTTTTGGTATTTTGCAATAGAAAATAGGCCGAATTTCTCGGAATGAAATTCGGCCTACTATTTTTGTTCTCTATTTCCCTATCCTCGAAATCAAAGCTTTTATAGTTTTCAATGCAATCTTTAAATCAAGCATTGCTGATTTATTTTTCAAATAATACAAGTCATAAGAAAGTTTTGTTTTTGTATCTTCAAAATTTACTTCAAACTTTGGCGGGTTTTCTTGGCAGATTTGCGCCCAGCCGGAAAGTCCTGGTTTTATAAGATGACGAATATTGTAATAAGGAATTTCTTTATCATACAAATCCACGAGATCAGGTTTCTCCGGCCTTGGTCCGATTAAAGACAAATCCCCTTTAATAACTGCCCAAAATTGTGGAAGTTCGTCTAGTCGTGTTTTTCTCAGAAATGCACCAACTTTTGTAATTTTTTCTTTTTCTAAAGCACTCATACTTCTAAACTTTGAAATCTTTATTTTTTTATCATTCTTACCGACTCTTTCGTGAGAATAGAAAATTGGTCTTCCATCTTCAAGATAAATCGCAAGAGCAACAAATGGCAAAACAATTATAAAAACTATTCCGATTATTAATCCAAAAACAATATCCGAAAGTCTTTTCAAAAAATTGTAAATTGCATTTGGAGCCAAAGAAATGTTTTCCAAAAACCAGCTGTATTTCAAAAGTGATAGAGGAACCCTATCAAAAATATTTTCGTAAATTTCATCAATATCCAAAAATCTGATTCCGGAAAAAATCAAATTATAAAGATGGGGTAATATTGGCTCAATCCTGCTGTCTTTCAAATCCACCACAATAACTGAAACTTTTTCTGAATAAATTTTATCGGTCAACTCTTTAATAAAATCGAGACTTTCATTTTTATCAAGGTCAATTGAAGAAACAAATCTCAAACCGAGCCTTGTATTATTGTTGATTTCTTTTTCAAGAATTTTTAGCTCTTCCCCGCTACCAATAATAATAGAAGGTTCTTTGTGTCTTGTTCCAAAAATAATCTGAACGTAAATTCTCCAAAAATAAATCAGGACAAAAGAAATTATTATAACAACAAACAAAATAGTTTTTGGCGCGATTCCAAAATAAGGAATAAGATAGAAAAACAAAACCGCGATAGCGCTGTTTACAAGCTGAGCATTGAAAATAGTCATTGGTAATTTCTCTCTCAAAAGAGTGGTGTATTTATCATAAAGCCCAGCAATATAGAAAACTAAAGTCCAAATCAAAAATACGATTCCAAAAGGAATAAGGTGGCTTAAATAAGAAGAGAAAGATGAAAGATTACCATCTCTGAGTAAAAGAGAAAGCCATAAAGATAGAGCAAATATAATCAAGTCGCCCAAAAACAGCAAAAATGATTCCTTTTTATTATTTGTAAGCATAAGCTAAACATTGCCAAGTATAGTACTTTTTTCGAAAAAGAAAAGAGCTGTTTATATTAATCAAATATTGCTATATAATGGACAAGAATATGAATTCTGGAAAGAAAAAAGTTTTTATATGTATAACAAAATCAGATTGGGGCGGAGCCCAGAAGTATGTTTTTGATATTGCAAAAGGTATTCCGAAAGATACTTTTGACGTGCATGTTTTATTTGGCGGAAATGGCGAATTGAAGAAAAAACTTCAGGAAGAAAAAATAAAAACAATTGAACTCGAAAATTCCCAAAGAGATGTCTCAACAAAAAAAGAATTCGGTCTACTTTTTGAATTATATAGAATTTTTAAGAAAGAAAAACCAGATATAATTCACCTTAATAGTTCAAAAATGGGCTTTGTCGGGGCTTTGGTCGGAAGAATTGTCGGCATCAAAAAAATAATTTTTACTGCACACGGCTGGGCTTTCAACGAAGACAGAAACTGCATTTCAAAAAAAATATTCAAAGCTATACATATTTTGACGATTATCATGAGTCATAAAACTATTGTGGTTTCTGAGGCACTTAAAAAACAGATTCCGGAAAAGTTTAGGGGAAAAATCGTTGTTATTAAAAACGGAATATCCGACATAAATTTTATTGATAAAAATATAGCGCGAGAAAAAATATCCGGCGATAATTTTATACATCAAGATGCAAAATGGGTTGGAACTATTTCAGAACTTCACAAAAACAAAGGTTTAGAATATATGATTAGGGCGGTGTCCGAAACAATAGGTAATGTTGCTTTTGTCGTTATTGGAGAAGGAGAAGAAAGAAAAAACCTAGAAAATTTAATTAAAAAATTCGGAGCGGAAAATAAAATATTTTTAGTCGGTAAAATTAACGAGGCATCAAAATATCTTAGAGCTTTTGATGTTTTTACACTGACATCAACTACCGAGGCATTCCCATATGTTTTACTTGAAGCAGGTCTTGCTTCCCTTCCAATAATCGCAAGTGATGTTGGTGGTATACCAGAAATAATAGAAAATAAAAAAACCGGTATTTTAATAGAACCAAAAAATCCAAACGAAATAAAAGAAAAAATTGAAGATATCCTAAAAAACATTGAAAAATATAGATCTTTTGGAACAAATCTCAGAGAAAAAATTCTGTCAGATTTTACAAAAGAAAAGATGATGGAAAATCTTTTGGAAATATATAATAGTTAGAAAATCTTCTTTTTTCTCTGTCTAACAGCTAGCACCTAAAAGCTATCAGCTATTTTAGAGTCCTAAAAATTCATTTTTAACTGTATCTTTATGGGCATCTCTTCTTAGTCTTCTCATACCCATAAGCATTCCGAGCCCAGTAAAAGATGAAAGCAAATTAGTTCCACCATAACTCATAAAAGGAAAAGTAATACCAGTGACAGGCATAAGTCCCAAACACATTCCGACATTTATCAAAAAGTGACTCAAAAATAAAATTGCTAAACCAAGGCCAAATAGCATTTCAAAATTTGAAGTGGCAAAGTAAGAAATATAAATTATTCTCCAGATAACGATTCCAAAAAATAAAAATAATATTCCGACACCGACAAAACCCCACTCCTCTGCAAAGGCGGCAAAAATAAAGTCGGTTTTATACTCTGGTAAAAATTGAAGTTTTGATTGTGTTCCATAACCGATTCCCTTTCCAAACATTTGCCCGGAACCAACCGCTATCATGGCCTGATAGGCGTTGTATCCTGAACCGCGGATATCAGCGAGCGGATGGATAAAGTTTATAACTCTTTGTTTCTGATAATCCTTCAAACCATAAAGCCACAAGCCGGAAAATGCCACGGTACCCAAAACAAACACAATTAAAAGATGCTTTTTTGAAACTCCAGAAACTAAAATCATTCCGAACCAAATCAAAAAAATAATAAGTGCTGAACCAAAGTCTGGCTGAAAAAGAACCAACAAGAAAATTATCATAGTATATAAACCAGAAACAATAATGTGCCTTATATTTGCAATTTCAACATGTCTTCGGGAAAAATATTTTGCAAGAAGTATTATAAGAACGAGTTTAATCGGATCTGATGGCTGAAAAGCAACTCCCCCAAAAGTAAACCAGCTTTGAGCTCCTTTTGAAACATGCCCGAGAACGAAAAGTGCCAAAAGAAGGAAAACAGAAATAGAAAAAAGCCAAACAACTATTTTTGTTTTATTAAAAAATCTATAGTCAACAAAGCTTAATCCAAAAAAAACAATAACAGAAAAAACAAGCCATGAGAGTTGTTTCCACAAATACGCTTCATTTCCAGTGAAAGATGTCATTGTCATCAGTCCAAAAAAAACGATACAAAGCACGGAGAAAAACAAAATCCAATCTATTTTTAGATTGGAAAAAAAACTAAAAAAACCTGAATTTTTAGAGTCTATCTCTCGAATAACCATATTAGTTTGATAACACTTTAGAAAGAACTTCTATTCTAAAAACTTTTTCGGTAAATTTTTCTGGCCACGTAAAGGTAATATCTTGAGTTCCCTCTTTGGCTATTGAATCAATCTGGGTCTTAGAAAAAGCAATGGCATTATCATTTTGATCATACAAAATAGCTACGATCTCAATATTATTTATCGGCAATAGAGATTTGTTTTTCATAGTAACTGAAAGCTTTGGACTACTATCTTCGCCGATCAAATCTTTGGAAACAGCAGTAATATTTGCTTCTTGATTTTGAAGCTTAATCCAGTTGATTCCCTGCAAAAAACTAAATTCGATTCTTGCTGGAATTTTATCATTAACATCAATACCAGATTCAAATATGGCAAAATTATTATTTGGTGGAATATATGTAATACCTGTTTTACTAAAAAGTAAAATATTATTTTTGTCATATACCTTAAAGATATAAGGAACATTTTTTGCGCCAATATTTAAATTTGGATTTTGTGCATAAGCTAAAACGTTATAAAGTCCTGAGCTTTTAACTTGAGCCCATCTAACCCAAAGAACTGTTGGATCTGAATATTGTGCTCGACAAAGAAGAGTACATGGACCACCGCAATCTATTCCGAGTTCCCCTTGATTTTGAACTTTATCGAAACATGTGGCTTTTTTATTAAAAAAACTAAAAACAATTAAAAAAATAACAACAACTAGAATTATCAGTGCCGACAAAATATAGGTTGATTTTCTTCTTTGTGACCAGGACATGATTGATTTTTAACGAGCGGAGCGACTATAAAAATCATCACCCCGTCAAATTATTATTTAATTAACTTACTTGATTTTATCATATTTAATAAACTTTAGTAATCAAACCTATTGTCAATATAAGAATATTTGACTGGGGTTTACTAAAACTAAACAAAGACTGGATTCCCGTCTACACGGGAATGACAGAAAAAAATTTGCAAAAGAAAAACCCACCAGACGAGTGCCATGTAGGCTTTTCTCGTTGATGGGTTATTAAAACGCGTGTTACTCTCTGGGACGAAGAGTTTCGAGACCACCCAAAGCGGTTTGAATATCATCAACCGCTTGAACGACCTTATGACAATCGACACCATGCAAAATGAACTGGATAGCATCGAGTTTGTCACTCTCGGAAACACCCCATGCTTTGCAAATTGTGGTAATAGCGGTCAGTTTGTTCACTGTCTGTCTCCCTTTGTTAGGACGTTTCGTTTGGTTCCTTCTGTTTTAGATAATAGCATAATTGCTTATATAAGTCAATAGTAAAAGGAACAACAAAAAATGACACTCTATTTGAGTGTCATTTTGTAGTTAAATACTTTGTTCCGGCGGTTAGCTACTTTCCCCTTCATAAGAGTATCATCGCCTCAACTGGTCTTAACTTCTGAGTTCGGAATGAGATCAGGTGTGACCCCAGCGACGAACCACCAGAACAAAACATTCAACTAAATTTTCCAACATTGCAAAATATCACGTAATAATTTTACGAGATTAATTTCACATAACAGGTTAAAACAAATATTGTGTCTTTTTAAATTTCCTAATAAGAATCGGATAATTAGTATTGCTCGCCTGAATCCATTACTGGACTTACAGCTACAACCTATCACCTGGTCATCTCCCAGGGTCCTCAAATGATTTCTAATCTTGGGGACGGCTTCACTCTTAGATGCTTTCAGAGTTTATCCGTTCCGTACATAGCTACTCTGCGTTGCCCTTGGCAGGAACAGCAGATAGACCAGAGGTACGTTCAACTCGGTCCTCTCGTACTAAAGTCAAATCCCCTCAAAAATCGACGCCTGCAGTAGATAGGAGACCAACCTGTCTCACGCTTGTTATCAATGATTACTCATTGCAATGGACTATAGCTTCATCATGAAATTGCTTTCATAACTGTTGATATTTAGTCTCTACGGGTATCTGTAAAATTTACAAACTTCCCTCGGTATTATCCATATAATGGACTCCACCGAAATAAATCAACTTGATCAAAATATTTTTTAAATATTAGACCGCCGTGATGTGATTGTGTGTTCTATCTTTTATGCCCACAACAAAATTTCTCATTTTGTTATGAGTTTTTAGACGAAAATAATTAATCTCTCGTGGGATTCAAACTGTCAAAAAGACAAATATTGTCTCCTTAACGGTTTGAACCCAGCTCGCGTATCTTTTTAAATGGCGAACAGCCATACCCTTGGGAGCTTCTCCACCCCCAGGATAAGATGAGCCGACATCGAGGTGCCGAACTCCGCCGTCGATATGAACTCTTAGGCGGAACTAGCCTGTTATCCCTAGAGTAGCTTTTGTCCGATAATCTCCGGCCGCGTCTAACACGTACCGTCGGTTCACTTTGCTCTGCTTTCGCACCTGCTCGATTAGTACATCTCGCAGTCAAGCCGGCTTTTGCCAATACACTATCGGCACGGTTTCCATTCGTGCCTAGCCGACCTTAATAGACCCCTCCGTTACTTTTTAGGAGGGTAGCGCCCCACCAAAACTACCTGCCAGATACTGTTTCTATGAGTTTTTGCCTCAAAGATTAGAATATATATTCAGAAAGAACGGTATTTCACTGTCGGATCAACTTCTCCCGAAAGAAAAATCTCAAATCCTCCCGTCTACGCTACGCATTCAAAACATATACTCAATACCAAGTTGTAGTAAAGCTTCTAGGGTCTTTTCGTCTAACTGCAGGTAACCGGCATCTTCACCGGTATTGCATTTTCACCGAGCTGATCTTCGAGACAGTTCCCCACTCATTACACTATTCAAGCGCGTCAGAACTTACCTGACAAGGAATTTCGCTCAACTATTCCCTAAGTTGGACTCTTTCTTCATCCTCTCATTGCTGAGATCGGACGCATAGTGTTGGTCTCTCGTTAACTATGTTTGGACTAAATGCATATTACTGTGCATTAGGTAGCTTTCGTGTAATTAATTATTTTCGTTTATCAAGACCTGTAAATTTAACAGTCCCAGTCCTTCTCAACTCATTAATAAAAATAAGTTGAGAACCTTAGGACCGTTATAGTTACGGCCGACATTCACCAGGGCTTACAACAATCACCACCACATCTTGCGACATGGCAACGCCGTTGGTTGACCTTCTGGCATTGGTCAAGTGTCACCCCCTATACATCCTCTTACGAGTTCGCAGGGAGCTGTGTTTTTGATAAACAGTTAGCAGGGACGCTTTTGATGCTACCCATATAAATATGGGCAAGCCTTATCGCGAACTTACGGCTGCTTTTTTGCCGAGTTCCTTGAAGATCTATCACTCGTTCGCCTTACTCTACTCGAGCAAACCACCTGTGTCGGATTACGGTACGGATCTTATATGTTTAAGCTTAGAGATTTTTCTCGGAAACTCGCTTTGCTACATTCTCCACGGCGAACCGTAGAATTTTCGCTTCACTCTCGCTCATCATTAAAGAAAGACTTCCGCATTTAACTAGAAGTCGCAATTATGACACGAACGCAAATCCATTAATGCGCATAGCATACTGAGTTTCGTCCTCCCATCGCAACATATAAAAGTCATGGAATATTAACCATGTGTCCATCGTGTTCGGCTTTCGCCATCCACTTAGGCCCGACTAACCCTTCGCTGATTGTCATCGCGAAGGAAACCTTGGTTTTTCGGCGTGCGGGGTTCTCACCCGCATTGTGGTTACTTGTGCCAACATTCTTACTTCAACACGCTCCACCATGGGTCACCCCTTTGGCTTCATCGCAGAGTTGAATACTCTCCTACCAATACAGTCGTCCGAAGACGATTACATTCCTAAGTTTCGGTATTATGTTTAACCCCGATTATCTGCGGCGCAAAATCTCTTAGTAAGTGAGCTGTTACGCTATCTTTAAAGGATGGCTGCCTCTAAGCCAACCTCCTTACTGTCTGAGAAAAATTACCACCTTAAGTGTACTTAACATAAATTTAGGGACCTTAAATGTAGATGCGGGCTGTTTCCCTTTTGACCATGGGGCTTAGCCTCCACAGTCTAACTGCCAAATAGTGGCCTTGGGTATTCGGAGTTTGATAGGTCTCGCGATGTTTCCACCTGTCGAGACCTTCCAGTGCTCTACCCCCCAAGGGTAAATTTGACGCTAGCCCAAAAGCTATTTCGGAGAGAACCAGCTATTACCAGGCTCGGTTAGCTTTTCACTTCATATCTCAAGTCATCCGATAGTATTGCACGGCTAAACGGTTCGGACCTCCCCTCTGATTTCTCAAAGGTTCATCCTGCTCAAGATAAGCTCGCTCTGGCTTCGGGTCTGATGTATATCACAAACGCGCTATTAACACTCGGTTTCCCTGTGGCTCCACCCGGTAAAGGGCTTAGCCTGCGACATAAATCAACTCGTTGGCTCATTCTTCAATAGGCACGCCGTGACGGACAACACACTGCAGATGAATATTGAATTTTGAATACTGAATATTAAAATCAGAAATTTTTCTGTATTCTATATTCACATTCTATATTCTTTATTCACACACACTGTGTTGCCCGCTCCGACTCCTTGTAGGCATATGGTTTCAGGTCTATTTCATCACCCTCGCCGGGTTGCTTTTCACCTTTCCCTCACGGTACTAGTTCACTATCGATCTCTAACAATATTTAGCCTTACCGGTTAGTTCCGGCAGATTCCCTCAAGCTTTTCGTGTCCTGAGGTACTCAAGAATAACAACGGAAAAGATATTTTATTTTCGCTTACGGGACTATTACCCACTAGGGTTTCGCTTTCCAGCAAATTCTGCTAATAAAATATTTTGTAACTTTTCTCATATAAATATGACGTCGTTACCTTACTACACCAATCACAAACTTTATGCACAAAATAATTTATGTACAAAGTTTGTGATTGGTTTGGGCTGTTTCGTTTTCGCTCGCCGCTACTAACGAAATGTCGTCCTTGCGGACATTGTTTTCTATTCCTCCAGGTACTGAAATGTTTTACTTCCCTGGGTAAGCATCGTGCATCTAGTGCATCGATTATCAATAAAGATAGAGTTTCCTCATTCGGAGATCTCCGGATCAAAGGTTGCTAGGCACCTCCCCGAAGCTTATCGCAGCTACGCTACGTCCTTCATCGCTTGTTAGAGTCAAGGCATCCACCATACGCCCTTAAATTTCCCATTAGGAAATTTAAAAACCACAATTATCATCCGTTTTAAAAAACGGACTTATTGTTTTAACCTGTTATATAAAATCAATCTGCACGCTGGCAAAAAAATTGATATAACAGTTTTTTAAATCTAATCAAAATTCTTCAAAAGATTTTGATTGATTCACCTGCCTGCCTACAGTATCTATAAAAGACCCATAATCACCCTGAGGTGATAAATTGGTGATACCGTGGCAGAATTTAATTTTCAAATTTCAATCTTTCCGTACTTCGGTTTTGGGCCGAAAAAAACCGCTTTTTCGCGGATAGTTTAGACAACATTTAAAAATGCTGACTATACTTTCCGCTTTAAAAATTGGTTTATATTCAACATATCTGTATGCGAGAGAGTATATACGAAAATAAAAATAATGCAAGCGATATTTAACTATTTTTAAATATCTATTTCAGGCCAGCAAAAAAGCGAGTAAATTCCTCGCTTTTTTGCTGGCCTTCGTTAATTTTATTTTATAAAAAATTATGCGACGTCGCGAACGAGACGAACTCTATTAGCCTCTATACTTTCATAATTACTACCCTCACCAAAACCATCACCCATGTCCACATCATAATATTTGTAACCAGGATCATTTGGATCCGTTGTGCTGGACCAATAATATCCACTTTGAAAACCAGGCGGGGTTGATCTTATTTTATTAAACTCAGTCACCAATTCATCTTTTGTTGGTAATCTCCATTTTTTTTCTCCACTTTTCAAACCCATATTTATTTCATAAATTTCATCTCTAGCCATACTTAATGACATTCGGCCGAGATCTGTCCCCCATTCTAATTTCTGTCCTTCGGCTTTTGCTTCAGCTACTGGAATATCTGTCTGATTTTGTGGTAATTTTTCCATAATATTTTCATTAATTATTAATTAACTAATTTTACCCCCCCTAAAAATATTTGCAACCTCTAACTTCTGTCTTTGCGAGGAGGTCTGCCGACGTGGCAATCCAGTATTAATAAATTTAACATCTACGCTATAGCGTAGATGTGTAGAACTGGATTCCCGCCTGCACGGGAATGACAAAAAAAAGAACAAGAGAGGAGATGGATTGCTTCGTCATTCCATTCCTCGCAAAGACAGAAAGAGGGGTTTCGCTTCGCGAAACCCCTCTTTGTATTTCCTAAAAGCTAATAGCTAACAGCTTTCAACTATTCTAGTATTCCATCCAAATTCACATCATAAAGAATCGCGTCCTGAATATGTCTGTATTTCATTATTTCTTTATCACTAAACCACAAATCAATTTCACCCTTTGCTTCTTCAACTGAACCTGATGCATGAATAACATTTCTTACAGCTCTGCCATCAAGGTCGGACATTTGATAAGAATCCAAAACGAAATCTCCGCGAATTGTCCCTACATCTGAAGTAAGAGGTTCTGTACTGCCAACCATCTTTCTGACAATCCCAACAGCGTGTGCACCCTGCCAAGCCATAGCGACAACTGGACCGCTTGTCATATAATTTACAAGATTTCCTAAAACTTTATTTCCAATTTCAAGTGGATCATTTGATGGAGGTACCAATCCTTTTTTCCCATAATTCAAAATTGATTTTTCTCCAACTTTTCTAACCCATTCTGGATCAAGAGTATAATGTTGCTTTGCCATTGCTTCTGTCGGCAATACCATTTTCATGGCAACTAGCTTTAGGCCGATTCTTTCAAATCTTCCTACGACTTCCCCTATTAAAGATCTTTGAACTCCGTCTGGTTTGATAATAACAAATGTTCTTTCGTTTTTCATTTACCCTATAAATTTTTTACTGATAAAAAAGTTAATTGCGACACTCATAAACTAACCTTTTAGATATCTGATAAAGATATCACATTTATTACATATATCAATATTAACTTTTTTGCATTATGCAGTATCAACTTAAATTAACAATTAGCCAAAAAAATCAAATAGCAATTTCATAATAAATTAAAACAATCTATTCTGCATAATGCGTCAGTAAAAGCTTTATTGGGTGAATTAAATCTTTCCCGCAACTGGTGACGTTGGTGTTGGTTCAGGTTTTCTGTACTTCAACATAATTTCTTCTTCAACTGCATTTCTATCTTTCCCATATTTGAGATACGAAAATTCTTTTATTTTATCTAGCAAAATTTTATTTCCTCTTGGCGGAAGGTTTGTTTCCATACTGAATGGTTTGACCGGTCTACCATTTGCAAGCATCTTCACATAAGAATTGTGGTTATCTACATTCATTAAATCTTGTGCAGTAAATACTGGAGTAAATTGTTTCTCTAAATATTCTGCATCTTCAGAACTAACACGAAATACAGACATCGAACCTACGTTTCCAAAAACAGAATTTTTAATTTTTTCTTCAAGCTGAGCAATAAACTGGTGAGCGATTGTAAGTGATAACTTATATTTTCTAGCTTCAGAAAGAATCGTGGAAATAGAATCTGTTGTGATATTTTGGAACTCATCAATATAAAGATAGAAAGGTGGAAGATCTGACCCAAAAGAATCAACACGAGAAAGAGCAGCCATCAAAATCTTTCCTACAATTATAAGACCGATAAGGTTTGAATTGATATCTCCGAGCCTTCCCTTCGCCAAGTTTACAAGAAGGATTTTTTTACCATCCATTATTTCTCGGAAATTAAATGCTGACTTTTCTTGAGATACAATAGGTCTCATAATTTCATTTGAAAGAAATACATCGAACTTTGAAGTTATGTAAGGAACAATGTTTGCAAGTGAGGCTTCTCCACCTGCCTTTCCCGCAATCTCTTTCCAGAACTGAACGACAATAGGATTTTTACAATGTGAAAGCTTTAATTCTCTATAAACTTTATCTGCCAAAACACGAGAAACGTCGAGAAGCGTACAGCCAGTATCTGGATCTTCAATTACAAGCATAACTGCATTTCTAAAATATTGTTCAAACATCGGACCGCCGGCAGTCTTCATATCAAAAAGTTTATTGAAGATAGAAAGCATTTCGTTAACAACGAAAGTTTTTTGTTCTGGAAATCTTCTATCATATTCGAGCATGTTCAAACCCATCGGTCTGTCTGTGTAGCTTGGATCAAAATAAATAACGTCTTCATATCTTTCCGGCGGAACAAATGAAAGAACTTCCTGAATATCAGAACCGTGCGGATCGATCATACAAACACCTTCACCATTTAAAATATCTTGGCGAATCATTGTTTTTAAAAGCGTAGTTTTACCAGTACCTGTCTGACCTATGACATAGAAATGTCTCAAACGGTCTTCCGCGGTAATTCTTATTGGAGTTTGAACATTTCTGTGGACATTTGTACCAAGTAAAATTCCTTCTTGTGGCAAATCAAATGGAGCTGGTGCAGTCCCCGCTTTTGATTGTTTGAGTTGAGTGGAACCTCTTAGTTCAGTTTCCGGCATGTGGATTATTGTCGTAAGTTCCTTGAGGTTCAAATCGATTACATCTTTTTCATTGAAAACTCTGAAAGAAAAATCTCTACTCATTTTGAGCAAATCTTTTCCAGAAAGTCTTCTAAAAGAAAATCTATTTCCATTTGTATTTTCAAACTGATTGAACGCAGATTCCATATCGGAAAGTATCGCTGATGCTTCTTCTGTCGTCTGAGCAGAAGCCAAGATTCTGACATTCACTTGTGCTAGAGGACTAGATACTTTTGCGCGAATATTTTCTACCTGCGTTTGATTTGGTGCAGATTCTTTTTTCTCATCTTCTTTGTTTCCTTTTATAATTTCCTTGCCTATTTGACTGAAAATATTTAAAAAAGAAGTGTCCGCTTTTTTAAGGGCATCTTTGAGCTTGGAACCTTTTTCCATTTCTTTCAAAACAGTTTTATGGAAACTTCTCTCAGACTCAGGAGCAACCTTCACAATAATCTGAAGCGAAGCACCCTCCCCATCTCTGTCCACTTTTGAAAAGCTATTCAAAATGATATTGAGAGGATCATAGTCAAACTGCTCGTATGTTTTTACCGGGAAAATATCATTGGATTTTAGCAGAGCATAAGCACCGACAAATTCTCCGTCTTCATTGAAAATATTGTAGTCATCTTTCTTTTCAGAAATTTTAGCTTCTGGGAAAATTGAGAGAAGCTGATTTTCAAAAAGATTTTTCTTTGTATCAGGAACTGCAATAAAAAATACGACTTCGCTCGAATGATTTGGATTTGAAAGCTCCAACACAAAATATCCGGCACCACCTTTGTCATCTTTTGAAACTGAAAACATACCAACATAAAACTGTTCCATTTTTGAGATAAGTTCTTTGAGATTTTTTCCTTTTTCTTCTTTGTTATCTGAACCCGGCAAGGAAACTTCAAAAAGCGTCATTTTTAATGCCTTAAAGACAGGGCTCTTTTCATCTTTATTTGACATTGGAAAACCGGCCTTTATATATTGAACCAAGAATCTGTGGAAATCGTCTTCTATGTGCGGATCTTTCAAACCATCTACAACGGATATGGCATTTAAGATGCCTTTTTCTTGGAGTATAGAAACAAGCTCAGACATTTTTTCATCATGCTTTTCGGGTGTCAAATCAAGAACGATAGACTCAACATCTTTGCTTGGGATTTTATATTCTGGAGATAAAACCTCTTCTGGTCTTGAAGTCTGGTAGTCAGCGATTTTATTGGAAATGATTGTTTCTCTAGGTGCCTCCTCTCCCTTTTCTGATAATGCTTTTTCATGTTTAGCTACTTCGCCACGCAAAAAGTCGAGCTCTTCTTGTGGAGATGAGAATTTCTTTAAACCATTTTCAGCAAAATTTTCCATATATGCTGAATATTATACCTTGAAATTAATATAGAGAAAAGGCGGATTTCGCTTTGCGAAATCCGCCCTTTTTTAATATTCTATATTCAATATTCTCTGCTTAAATCTTCGTCAAAATCTCCGGTTCTCCATTCGTTATGACAATAGTATGTTCAAAATGTGCACTTCTTTTTCCATCAGCTGTTTTATAAGTATATCCATCATCACACAAAACAATATCTTTTGTTCCTTCATTTATCATGGGTTCAATACAAATTACCATTCCTGGTTTTAATTTTTCTCCCCTTCCTCTTTCTCCATAATTTGGAATATAAGGATCTTCATGAACGCTGTATCCGACACCGTGTCCGCAAAGTTCTTCCACGACAGAAAAACCTTTTGACTTTGCCGATCTGCTAACTGCAAAACCAATATCTCCTACATTTTTATTTCCTTTAGTAGCTTTAATTCCCAAAGCCAAAGCTTCTTTTGTTGCATCTAAAAGTTTTTGAGCAACAGGATCAATTTTTCCCACTGGAACTGTTATTGATGAATCGGTAACCAAACCTTTATGAGTTAGACACATATCCAAAGAAACGATATCTCCTTCTTTTAAAATTTTTGGATTTTCATTTGGAATACCATGAACTATTTCATCATTTACTGAAACACAAATAGAAGCTGGATAAGGTCTCTTTGCACCTTTTGGTCTATAGTTTAAAACTGATGGAATATCTCCATTATCAGTTGCGAGTTTATTTGCAAGTTTATCCAATTCCAATGTTGAAACTCCAGGTTTTACAGCTTTTCCAACGGTTTGCAATATTAAAGCCAGGCGTCTGCCACCTTCGCGTAATATATCTATATCTTCTTTTGTTTTAATCTTTACCATTAAAGTAACTATACCTTGAGGGAGAAAAAAATCAACCCGATTAAAACGGGTTGATTTTTCGTGTTAAAAAACTTTTTTCATTATCTCTGCATGGACTTCCTCAATAGATTGCTCTCCGTTTATATCTACAAATTTATAATCTTGATTGCCTTTGAAAAATTCAATACTAGGCATCACATCTTTATCAAACCAAGCCATTCTTTTTCCAATTCCTTCTTCAGTATCGTCTTTTCTACCTCTTCCAAGAAGTCTTTTCATTGCCCAATCCTTGCTTACGTTAACATGAATAACGGTAACATTTTTTATTCCATAAAATCTCAACGTACCATCAAGCAACATCGCTTCCTGCAATTTTCTTGGCGCTCCATCAAACATAATACTTTCTGTTCCAGTAAAATTATTTATAAGATAATCAATCCACAAGCCAATGACGATTGATTCGGGCATAAGTCCACCCGAATAAATAACTTCTTTTGTAAGATTTGAAGTAAAAGATTCTGTCTTTGTAAAAGCTCTCAACAAAGAACCAGTTTCAACGTGAAGGACTTTTTCAGTACCTCTTTTTTTGAGTTCTTCCCTAAAAAGTTCGACTTGTGTTCCCTTTCCGCAACCTGATCTTCCAATAAAAATAAAAGCCATTGGTTCGGCCTTCTCTGTATTTTCTTTTTTAAATATTTTAAACATTTACCCGATAAAGTTTTTGCCAATAAAAATTGTTTTTCGACTTATTATTACTGCCTTATTTTAACACATAAAAACTCGTAAACAGAATTATTTTCCTATAGACATTTTTTGAAAAACATTGGCAAAAACTTTATAGGGTGCATAAAAAAAATACAGAAAAAGATAAGAGGGGTTTCGCTTCGCGAAACCTCTCTTATCTTTTTCTGTATTCAATATTCAAGATTCTATATTCTTCTCTAGTACTCTCTCATCGTTATCTGCGCTTCAATTTTCTTTATCAAGTCTATAACAACTGAAACGACGATAAGAAGTGCTGTTCCTCCAACTGCTACAGAACTTATTCCTGTTATTGAGTTGGCTACAAGTGGCAACACTGCAATGATACCCAAGAAGAGCGCGCCGACAAGAGTAATTCTTGTCAAAACCTTTCCGAGATATTCTGAAGTTGGCTGACCTGGTCTTACTCCTGGTATGAATGCTCCGCTTTGCTGAAGATTCTTTGAGATTGAATCTGGATCGAAAGTAACAGCTGTGTAGAAATATGTAAACAAAAATACAAGTACGAAATATGAGATGGCATAAACCCATGAGTTTGAAATTATATTATTCAAAACTCCTGAAACTGATTTTACGGCTTCATTCGTTGAAATTTGTTCTATAAACTTAAACAACATTTGTGGAATAAGCAAAATAGACATACCGAAAATAATTGGAATAACTCCGGCTTGGTTTACTCTGAGTGGCAAATATGTAGAAATTCCTCCATAGACTTTTGATCCACGAATTCTTTTTGCATAAGTTATTGGAATTGGTCTTTCAGCTTCTGTAATAAAGACAACTGCATAAATAACCACAAGAGAAGACACTAAAAGAATCAAATATGTCGGTATTTGAGCTGCTGTAAATTGTAAACTCATTTGGCTTAATGCTGAAGGAATTCTTGAAACTATACCGGCAAAAATCAAAAGAGATGTACCATTTCCAATTCCAAACTCTGTCATGATTTCACCAAGCCACATCATAAGCATTGCACCACCAGTAATGACAACAAGATTTACAATAACATCCAATGAACTAAGATTAGAAATTATTCCAGACTTTTCAAGTAAAACCAAATATCCAAATCCTTGAACAAGAGCAATAGGAACTGTAATAAGTCTTGAATATTGAGTGAATCTCTTTCTGCCAAGTTCTCCTTCTTCCTGATACATTGCTTTGAGTTTTGGAATCATCATAGTCAAAAGCTGCATGATAATTGATGATGTGATGTATGGACCAACTCCAAGCATGACAATAGAGAAGTGACTTAGTCCTCCTCCTGAAAAGATATCCAAAAATCCTAGGAATTGACTTCCTGAGAAAAAATTTGCGAGCTGTTGAGTGTTTATACCCGGTACTGGAATAGCAGCTAAAAGTCTTGATATCAAAAGTGCGCCAGCAATAAAAAGAAGCCTGCTTCTGAGCGACTTGTCACCAAAAACCATTTTAATTTTGCTCCAAAAATTCATAGGAATTATTTTACAGAACCTCCGGCCTTTTCAATCTTATTTTTTGCTTCAAGTGATGTTAGACAATCAGTAACGTTTAATTTCTTTGTGATTTCTCCGTTTGATAAAATCTTTACTTTAGGATTCTTACCTGCAGAAATTTCTAAAAGTCCCTTTTCAACTATTGTTCTTGGATTTACAGAATCTCCATTTGAAAAAACGATTTCTAAATCAGCAACATTTATAACTTGTGGCTTTGAAGAATAAGCCTTAAAAGCATAACCTCTAAGCTTAGGCATTTTTTTGATTATATCTCTAGCCTCAGGTCTCATTTTGTGACCTGCTCTTGCGGTTTGTCCCTTTCCTCCTCTTCCAGAAGTTTTTCCTCTCTTTCCTCCTCTTCCAACAAGAACGGACTTTTTATTTTCTACTTTTCTTTTTAGTTCGTGTGTTTGCATCCCAGTTGTAAATTTTAATTTTTGTAATTTATTTCGACTTTTTTTATCTGTATTCTTTTAACTTTATTTTTCCTCACTTGTTTCCGCTGAATTATACAACGGGACACGTGCTTTTATTCTATTTCTTTTCTTCAGCCTTAACTTCTGGCTTTTTTACTTCTGTTTTTTGTGGTACTGAAAATCTCTTTTTATCAAAAGCTTTGAGTGCTTCTACTGTTGCTCTTGCAATGTTCAATTTGTTTTTTGATGGAGACAATATTTTTGCTGTAACGTCTTTGATTCCAGCGAGTTCCAAAATATATCTAGTAGCTGATCCCGCACTAACACCTCTTCCTGGTGCAGGCATTATCATAACTTTTCCGCTGCAATATTTTGCGCTAACATCGTGAGAAATAGACATTGTCTTTGTAAGATTCAAATGAATCATATTTTTCTTGGCATTTCTGAATGCTTTGTCTATAGCTACTGAAGTATCATTTGCCTTTCCTGTTCCAACTCCGACTGAACCTTTCTTATCACCAGCGACAATATGAACGCTAAAGTTCAATCTCTTTCCTCCGGCGGTAACTCTGGTAACTCTTCTTATATTTAAAATTTTCTGATCAAATTCTGGTTTAATTCTTTCTCCTCTTCCAGCAAAGCCTTTTCTAGGATTTTTCTGTCTGCTGTCTCCTCCGCCAAAAGATCTAGGAGCACCTGGATTGTATGAACCAAAAGTTTTTTTAGCCACGAAAGGAGCGCTCGCACCTGCTGGTGCACTTGGAGCTACTGGAGCTGCTACTGGATTGCTATCTATTTTTTTATTTTCTACTGTATCCATATTAAATATTAGAATTTAAGTCCTCCCTCTCTTGCTCCATCAGCAAAAGATTTAATTTTACCGGTATAAATGAAACCGCCTCTATCAAAAACAACCTTCTTGATTCCTTTTTCTATTGCAAGCTTAGCTATTTCCTTTCCGGCGTTTAATGATCTTTCCATAAGGTTTTTGCCTTTTGCTTTACCTGTAGAAAAAGCTACTAAAGTTTTCTTTGTTGTATCGTCAATTATTTGACCGTAAACAGCTGTGTTTGATCTGTAAACAGAAAGTCTTGGCATTTCCAAAGTACCAGAAATTCTTGCTCTGATTCTCTTGTGTCTTGTCTGTATTTTTATTTTTTTATTTTTAGCAGCGTTCATCTTTTTTTATTATCTTTAATCTTTTCTCTTTGATTTTTTATCTTTCTTTACGCAGTCTTCTTTCCTTCCTTTCTTCTTATTACTTCGCCCTCAAATCTTATACCTTTACCTTTATATGGTTCTGGTTTCTTTACCGCTTTGAGTCCTGAAGCGAAGCTGCTTACCAATTCTTTATCTATTCCGGAAATCACCAAAACTCCTTTATCGGAAGTTACTTTGATGCCTTTTGGAATTGATACTTTGACTGGATGAGAAAAACCAACTTTCAAAACTATTTCTGTCGGACCGATATCTGCTTTGTATCCGATACCTTCTACAAGAAGTCTTTTTGTATATCCGCTGTTTACGCCTTCAACCATATTTTTGATATGTGAAGTGTATGTTCCCCAAAGAGCATTATTATCCAAGCTTTCTCTTACTGGCTTAAGGTCAATTTTATTATCAGCAACAACAATCTTTATATCTTTCTTAAATTCTCTTGAAAGTTCTCCGAGAGGTCCTTTTACAGTAACAACATTACCGTTTAATGAAACTTCGGTTTTTGCTGGTATTTCTATTCCTTTTTTTCCAATTCTACTCATTTTATTATTTATATGAAAATATTTTTACCGTATTACCAAATCTTGAACATTACTTCTCCACCAACTTTTTGCTTTCTAGCTTCTTTATCTGTCAAAACTCCATTTGGTGTTGAAAAAACGGTTGTTCCAAATCCTCCTTTAAAGATCTTGATATCTGTTGATTTCTGATAGATTCTTCTTGATGGCTTTGAAATTCTTTGTACGTTAGAAATTCTTGGGGATTTGTCAGCTTTGTAAGAGAGAGCAATTTCAATCATTTTTCCGTTTTTGCTTTTTGAAACTGATTTTACGAAACCCGCTCTTGCAAGGGTACCCGCAACTGCATCTTTTGCTTTTGAACTGTAAACAGAAACAGACTCCTTTCCAATAAGGTTTGCGTTTTTAAGTCTGATTATAAAATCTCCTATAATGTCAGTTACCATGATGATTTTTTTATTCCAGGAATTTTTCCCTGATTAGCGAATTCTCTAAAACAAATTCTGCAAAGATCGAAATCTCTCATATAGCCGTGCTTTCTTCCGCAACGGAAACATCTCCTCACCACTCTTGAGGCGAACTTTGGTTTCTTTTGTGATCTAGCTATTGTTGATTTCTTTGCCATCCTTTTTTTATAAAATTAAAACAAAGCTTTTTAAAGCTTGTTTGGACATGTTAGCAAGAAATAAATTAGAAGTCAACTGACTTTTTAACTATCTACGGCAAGGTCAGACCTTGCCGTAGCTGGCGAATTCAATCCAATCATTAATCATAAGGTCGAAATCAGATACTGTTTCAAAATACTCTGGAAAAGCCTTCGTATTTATAATATTATTCTCTTCCCTTTTCATACCAGTGTAATCAAAATAACTTGAAAATTTATAACCTTTTAGAAATTCTTTAGCTTTCTTTTTATCTTTTATCACCTTATTTTTCCAGTCATTTTCTATCAAAGCAATCGGATTTAAATTTATATAAGCATATAAATATTTCAAATATTCATCGCTATCAGCATGTTCAGCTTTATATACTCCTTCAAAAAGTTTTCCAGTCCTTTTATATTTCTTATTAAAATACATTGAATACGCGGTAAACAACTTCTGAAGAAAAAGACTTACACCACCCTCAATTTTTTCTTTTAACAAAAGATGAATATGATTCGGCATCAAACAATACGATCCAATATCAACGAGAGTTTCCTCTCTTTTAATTTTAAACATCTTTAATAAATTTTGCGGTTTTGATAGGCCATTGTAATTACTCAGATGAATCGAGTTAACGGCATTGCATGTATATAGCAAAACCATAAAACGAAGGTAATCCTTATCATCTAAAAAAATCTTCTTTTTATCATTTCCTCTATTATAGATGTGATAAAATTCACCGATTGAAAAATCAAAACGCCTTTGCATTTAGCAATGCTATCAAAGTCTCTCTCCTACGGCAAGGTCTGACCTTGCCGTAGGAGATTATTAGTAAAAAACCGCCTTTCAGCGGTTTTTTAAAAAAATTATTTATGCTCTTTTACCCTTTTTGGTATCTTCTTCTTTCTTAAATGGGAAGCCTAGATATTCAAAGAAAATTTTTGCATTTTGTTTGTTTCCGGCTGTAGTAACAAGTGTTACTGCCATTCCGAATACATCTTTCAAATCTTCATCAGAGCTTTCTGGAAATACTGTATTTTCTTTTATGCTGATTGTCATATTTCCGCCGTCATCTATAGCCTTTGCTGAAAGTCCTCTAAAATCTTTAGTTCTTGGCAAAGCAATATAAACGAGCTTATTGAGAAAATCAAACATTCTCTTTCCTCTCAAAGTGACCTGATATCCTACTGGATCCCCTTCTCTTACTTTGAATGTCGCGATTGATTTTTTAGCTTGTCTCAAAGCTGATTTTTGACCAGTAATTTTTGCAAGTCTATCCTCAACAATTTTATTTTTATTCTTATCTTTGAAAGATCCTGTTCCTACGCTAAGAACAACCTTATCAATCTTTGGAGATTGCATTTTGTTCTTAATACCGATTTTGTCTTTCAAGACATCAAAAGCTTTATTCTGTTTTTCTCTAAGTGATATCATGTTTTTATATTTCTTTGCCGGTTTTTTTATTTATTCTGATTTTTTTACCGGAAATGTTTTTCATACCAACTCTTGCTCTCTTTCCACCATCATAAATCATTACATTTGAAACATTGATAGGCATTGCCTTTTCAACAACTTGTCCCTTTGCACCTGATTTTGTTGGTCTCTGATGTTTCTTAACAACATTTACTCCCTCAACTAAAATTAAGTTCTCTTTAGGAAAAGCTTTAACGACTTTGCCGTTTTTACCTTTGTCTTTTCCAGCTATAACTATTATATTGTCTCCTTTTTTAATTTTCATAGGTATTTAAATCTTAAACTATTTCTGGCGCTAAAGAAGCAATTTTCTGAAAACCGAGTTCAGAAAGCTCTCTTGGAATTGGACCGAAAACTCTTCCAGCAATTGGGTCCTTCTTTCCTTTTTCTATAATAACAACTGCATTTTCATCAAATCTGATATAAGAACCGTCTGCCCTTCTAAAAGGTTGTCTTTGTCTGACGATAACGCCATAAAGAACATCTTTTTTCTTAGCTTGTTTTCTTGGTTCAGCTTTTTGTACAGAAAGAATAACAACTTGTCCGATTGTTGCCCATCTCTTTTTTGAACTTCCGAGTATTTTGAAAACTCTGCCTATTTTGGCACCTGAGTTATCGGCTATTTTTATTATTGATCTGTCTTGTATCATGGTATTTTATATTAATCTAAAACTCTGAACTTTTTGTTTTTTGAAATTGGTCTTGTTTCGATTATTTCAACAACTTCGCCTTCTTTGTGTTTGTTGCCTTCATCGTGGGCCATAATTTTGTTCTGCTTCTTTATGAATTTTCCGTATTTTGGATGTTTCTTAAATGAATCTATAGAAACAACGATAGAATCTTTCATTTTTGCAGATACGATAGTACCCTTCAAAATTTTACCCTTATTATTTTTTTCTACTTTGTTTTCCATATTTATAAAATTATTTTACATCCTTTAAAACTGTAATGATTTTTGCAATTGATTTCTTAATTTCTCTTCCTTCTCTGACATTTTTTATCTTGCTTCCAGCAATACCAAATTTAAAAGCATTCAATGCAACTTTTTTTTCTTCAAGCATTTTTTCCAATTCAGCTTTTGTATTCTTTTTTATATCTTTGATATCCATGGTATTATCTTGCAATTATTTTAGTCTTTACAGGAAGTTTTGTTCCACCCTTTCTAAGCATTTCTCTTGCTGATGCTTCATCCATACCATCAACTTCAAAAAGCACTCTTCCAGGCTTAACAATAGCTTCATATCCTTCAAGTCCTCCCTTACCCTTTCCCATTTTAACTTCAGCAGGCTTCTGTGTATAAGGATGATCTGGGAAAATTCTTGTCCAGATTTTACCAGTCTTTGACATTGAGTGAGCAATTGTTTTTCTTGCAGCTTCTATCTGTGCTGATCTTATTCTTCCAGCTGTTATTGCTTTCAAACCAAAAGAACCGAAAGAAATTTTGGTTCCTCTTGTTTCAACACCAACCTTCTTTGGGTTTTCTCTGAAGGTGTGTGCTTTTCTAAATTTTACTTTCTTAGGCAATAACATGTTTTTTAATTAAATTATTTCTTTTCTTTATTGAAAATATCTCCTCTGTATATCCAAACTTTGATACCAATATCTCCGTATGTCATATGAGCTTTTTCCTGAGCGTAATCGATATCGGCTCTGAGTGTTTGAAGTGGAACTCTTCCCTTCTTCATTTCTTCAGATCTTGCGATTTCTGCACCACCGAGTCTTCCTCCGCAGTAAAGTCTTACTCCTTTAACATCTCTATTTGCCATAACCTTTTCAACAGTCTGTTTCATAACTCTTCTGAAAGGCAATCTTTTTTCCAAACCTTCAGCAATCATCATGGCAACAATAGCCGCGTTTGATTCTGGTGATTTTATTTCTTCGATATCAAGCTTAAAATCTGCTGGAATGTTGAGTTTGTTTCTTCTTGCGTACTTAAGAATATCGTTTCTGAGTTTAACAGAACCTTCACCGCTTCTTCCAATAACAACACCCGGTCTTGATGTTTTGATAATAAGTCTGAAAGTCTTGTCATTTCTCTCCATTTCAATAGAACCAACATAGCTAGCTCTCATTTTCTTTTCAAGATATTCTCTAAGCAAAAGATCACTTCTTAAGAAATCTTTGTAATTCTTTCCAGATGAAAACCAGCGAGATTTCCAATCTCTCAAAATTCCTAATCTATGTGCATATGGATGTACTGTATGTGGCATGAAATTAGTTTTTAGCTTCTGGCTTTTTGCCTTTAGCTTTTTTATTATCTTTTACTACTACTTTCGACTTTGTGCTTTTAACTATTTTGGACTTCTTTGTTGGCATATTATCTAAAGTATCGAGTTCAATAAAAACATGGCTTGTTCTCTTGTTTATAGGATAAGCCATACCTCTTGCTCTTGGCATTCTTCTTTTCAAAACCGCTCCGCCATCAACTCTGAATTCCTTTACGTAAAGATTGTCTGCTGTGATATTAAAATTGTGAACTGCATTTGCAACAGCTGATTCAAGTAAATCAGAAAGTGGCTTAGATGCTCTCTTAACCAAAAATTTGATTGAGCTTCTTGCATCCTCAACTTTCTTCCCTTTTATAAGATTGGCAACCAATCTTACTTTTCTTGGGGACTGTCTATAATCATTTAATTTTGCAGTAATCATATCTAGAATTATTTTTTAGCTTCTGTTGCAGATTTAGCCGCTTGTGCTGCTGCAATTTCTGATTCTTTGGCTTTTGTATCAAGATCCTTCTGCATCTTTCCTCCGTGTCTTGTAAACTTTCTTGTTGGAGAAAATTCACCGAGTCTGTGTCCAACCATTTCTTCTGTAACCAATACTTCTACATGCTGTCTGCCATTGTGAACACCAAAAACGAATCCAACCATTTCTGGGGAAATTTGACTTCTTCTTACCCATGTCTTAATGACGCCAGTTTCAACCGGTTTCTTTCCTTCTATTTTCTTTAGAAGTTTTTCATCAACGTATGGTCCTTTGCTAAGTGATCTTGCCATAATATTATTATAAAAAAGCTCTGATGAGCTCGAGAGAACATACTAGCAAAATCAATGAAAATGTCAACACCTTAAAGGGCGATAATCTGATTTTGTCTATTTTACGATTTAAAACAACTAATTATAAACAAACTTATACCCAATATAATTATGAACGCGAGCAGAAAATGAAAAAAAGTTTTATCAAACATGATTTTATATGAGTAACATTATACACTAAAAATTATAAAACATTCTAGCGAAAGATTTTATTCCGTTTATTATAAAGTTATTCCAGAAACCCTTATTTGTTGAACTTGAAGTAACCGACTCTGCGACTGTAGCTACCTCTGAAATATCAAGTGTGTCTTCTGTTTTTATAGTAGTTGTAGAATTTAATTTATTTATTTTTGGTTCATCATTCAGTACTACTTTTGATTTAAAATCTGAAGCAACAGTTTGAACTTTTACGGATGTGGTGCTTAGGGCTTCTTCATTTGAAGTAGGATTAACAACCCGCGATGAGGTTGCGACATTGCCGATATTTTCAAGTGATACAACTTCCCTACCAGATGGATTATTCAATGTTATAAGATCACCAATATTTGCTGAAATTTTTGTATCTTCCCTTGAAAAGACAATTTCTTTGTTTGCAGAAATAATTGTATCCTTTGGGAAAATAAAATTTAAATATAAATCATTGAGTCTCCAACCTCCTAAATTTATTTCCACATCACCGGTATTTTTAATTTTCATATCGCCATCTTGTGTTATTTCAATTGAAATTTTTGGGTTAAGAACTTTTACCGTTGTCCTTGAAACAGACTCATTGCCATCGCAATCTCCATTTAAAACAACGGCGTATTCCCCAGAATACTTATATGAATGAACGATTTTTTCGCCTTTATCGCTTACACCATCACCAAAAGACCAATCAAAACTTGAACTACAATTTGCGATATTTTGAATAGATTTGTGTTTAGCAACAAATTCAATCGGTGCACCGACATAAGCAATTCTTTCCCTTCCAGCAGATACTTCAAATAGCGAGCCTTCACTAAAGTCACTTAAATCTTCCTCGCTTGAATGCGTAGAAATGTATCTATAAACGGTTTTTGTCACAACTTTGATATTTGATGCATCATCCGAATTTTTAGTAGATGTTACCGTTGTAGTAGAATCGTTGTTTGAATTATTATCTAAATTTGAATCGGAATCTGATACTTTTATATTTTGCGAAACAGAAAAAGTACTACTTGAAATTCTCGTAATAAGAGTCGCAGTTATCGTATCTTCGCCGGAAACAGAATTTTTATAATAGAAATTTTTATTTGACCAGTTGCTATTGAAAGTTGTTTTTCCAACTATCACAGACCAATTTGTTGAACTCGCAGAAAATTCTCCAGTCGGAGAAGATGACGTTAAATACAAATCGCTTGTTTCCCCTATCGGCGAGGAACTACTGTCGGACTTTCTTGTCTGTATAGATATTATTTCTGATGGAGCATTTATGCTAATTGTTTGTTCAGGAGTTGTAAAAACAATATTAGTAACGCCCGTTGCAGAGTAGGCCACTTTTCCAACAAAAGAAATTGATAAGATTAAGAATAATAAAAAGAACTTTAATTTAGATTTAAACATAACTAGGAAATATTTTATCATTTCCATTTTTAAAGACAAATATAAAAACAGAACCTCTTTTTTGAGATCCTGTTTTTATGTACATAGTTATCAATTAATCAATATTCTAGTTAGTTAGAAGAAGCTTATCGGTTAATATCTTCATAAGACTAACTGCATTGTCCTGAGCTGTTTTACTATCTTTAGAAGCAACAAAAGTATCCCATTGCTTGATAATATCAGCATCGTTGATTTGTCTGACGGTATCTTCCAATTTTACGCGATCATTATAAGAAATCTGCTGGCCAGCTTTTGTATTTAAAACAACATCGACAAAAAGTTTAAGGAAATTGGCAACTTGGATATTTGTACCAATACTATCCGCTTTTTGATTTTGTTGCATTTGTGTACCTACCATATATTGAATGCTGAAAAAAATATTTCCAGCAACCAAAACTAGCATCAAAATATTTGAGACTAATCTTGTTCTATCTAATATGCCCGATTCGATTGAATGACTTTTAAACATAAAAAAATTATTTTTATAATTAATAACTAATAATAACTTGTACGACTCTCTATATATTAAACCACCCTAAAATCTGAGAAAACCAAGATGAACCCGACTGGTTTACCTGATTACTATTAAATGTAGGGATCACTTCAACTACCAAAGGCAGAGGAGATGCGGAAGTCTTGAGGATATATTCACCAGCGGTGGTCATTATAACTTTTGCTACAACATTTTTTCCATCTTGGACAAACTGAGATGTCTTTCCATTGTTCCATGTACCAAATACATTGCCAGTGGTTACAGACATCAAAGAAATGATAATCGGGGTTCCTGAAGCCACACGAACAAGCTGAGATAGGTCTCCTTGAGAATCATTTGTCAGATAGGTTGGAAGAACTTTATTATTATTTGAAACACTGAACAATCCAGGTATACCATTTTGGACTGGCAAAGGCATAGGATTTCTAGCAAGAACAGCTAGGCCTTGAGTCTGAGTAATTCCATTCGACATTAAATATGTTTTCAAAGCTGGTGTCTTACTCAAAAGACTCATGATTGAATTTGGTATAGTCGAGAATATGAAATTAGTAACTTGCGGTTCAAAGTTGAAGAAAGATCCATTTGAAGTACTGCTTGAAGCACCAAACTGTGGCATTTGTGGTAATACAAGAGGCTTTGGAATTATTACGGGGAGAGTAATTGTATTTATAGGCGTCAAAGTTCCTGTAGCTGCCGGAGCAGGAATAACTGGCGTTACTGGCGGTAATATAGGCGCAGTAGTTGTTGGTGTCGAACTTGCAATTGGCGTCACTGGTTGCGTAGTGCTTGCTGTAGAAGTAGCTACCGGTTTAACTCCTGCTCCTTTTGGTCCAACAACACAGCTTGGATAAGTGTATGATCCAGACAAGACATAGTCTGTACAAACCCTACTCTGCGAAATACATGAGGCAGGAGCTTTTATCCAGCTAACTTGGTAATAAGTCTTTGATCCTCCATTTGCAATAACAGTGCTATCTGGTCCGGTGCAAGTTCTAAGCGCATATGGTCTCCAAGAAGAAGTTAAATTTGTATTGAAATTAATCCAGCCGATATTTTCCCCCCAGGCATAACCTGAAAATGTTCCCGTAGCAGAAATTGTTACTTCATATGATCCAGTCGTGGTACCGAAGTTTATCCAACCTACATTTTCTCCCCAGGCATAACCTGAAAGGTGTCCAGCTGCATCATTTGTAACTTTATAATCTACTTTTGGTCCTGCGCCGCTACCACCAACACATGTATCTGTATTACCGCAGTTTAAAGAAATCCATCCAATATTTTCTCCATATGCATAACCCCACAATGCATTGTCAGCAATATATGTTCCGCCATTGACTGGTGCAAAATCTACCCAACCTACATTTTCTCCCCAGGCATAACTTCCTGTAGCAATCAACCAGCCATTATTAACAGCTGTCTGACCTTGAGAATCATAAACCGTCGCAAAACCAAGAGCTTTTTTTAAAGTTCCTTTATTATAAAAAGCAAAAAAACCGAGAGCTATAATCAAGACTATCACCAAAAGAACAACCCAACTGTTACCTTTGTTTTTATTTTTTTCCTCCATAGTTGATTATTTAATATTAATTAATACCAATTATACCATTCATAATTAAAATAAGGCAACTGTGGATAACTGCTAAAAAAAATAAAGAGAGGTTTTGCTTCGCAAAACCTCTCTTTATTCTTTCCTAAAAACTAAAACCTTGAAACTGGAACCTATTCATTATCTTCCAAATAATTCCATAAGTTTGACTTTTGTTTTTGGGCCCACTTCCCCATATCCAGCCATACCCTTTTTAGCTATTCCATATTTTTCTTGGAATTTTTGAACTGCTTGTTGAGTAAGAGAACCAAAATATCCTGTGACTAAACCGCTTGGATAAATTGACGAATCTGAAGAAAGAAGTTTTTGCAACAATTGAATATCTGTCCCTTTACCCCCAAATTTAAGTTGTCTATTTATAACTATTGATATTCCAGAAGTTGGACTCATACTTATTGTAACTGGTGCTGAAGAACTTGGTGAAGAAGTTGAATAAGATATTGTTATAACTGGATTTGTTGAAACATGATTGCCAGTATTTGAAGATGTAGCAACAGGCGTTATTGTAATAACAGTTCCCGTACCTGAACCAGTTTTAGTTACAACAACAGGTCTTGCAGTACCATTAAGAACGTTCACAACCCTTGTTGAAGTTGCCTGATTACCAAGAGAATCCACTGCTCCATATTTCACGGTATAAGATCCGAGAACTGATTTGTTTACAGTACTTACGGTTGATACGGTCAATACAGTACCTCGACTATCCAAGGCTACCGCTCCAAGATCTGTAAAAGTATGTCCGACACTAATAGAATCTGGGGTTACTCCGTTTAAAGTAACTGTAGGTAAACCGTAGAAAAATACTCCAGCACCAGATGTCAAAGTTGTTTGTGTAACAGTATTTCCAGCAAGGTCACTTGCGCTTATTGAAAAAGCAACTGCACCAGACGGATCCGTAGAAGTTGATACTGTACTTGTCGCTGTCCAAACTGTTCCTGAACCTGTGACGGTTGCCAAGCGACCAAAGATAGTAATAGTTGGGGTTTGAATGGTCTCGCTTGAAGTCGCATGTAAAGTGACAATATTTGTACCTATAGCTATAGTCGTGCTTGAATTATTTGAATTCATCGTAACTCCTGAGAAAGTTGGAGCTGTTTTATCTAATGTAACTGGAACTCCAGAAGTAACAGACGTAACTGCAGTTCCGGCATTTCCAGAAAGATCAGTGAAAGAAACACTCAAAGAAAGTGCACCGGTAGTATTTCCGGAAGTCATAGTTGTCGTTGCTGTCCAAACTGTTCCTGAACCTGTGACGGTTGCTGAAACTCCGTCAATGAGAACGACAACCGAAGATGTTGCCAAATTTTCTGTTGATGTAGCTCGAACAGTAACAATATCCCCTGCTTTCGCAAGAGTTGAACTTGAATTGTTTGATGTCATTGTAACCGCAGAAAGAGTTGGAACTTGTCCATCTAGAACTGGAATTGACTGAGTACTTGTTGATACAACGTTTGTAGCACCTGTGGTTGTTGAAACAACACCACTCGCATCAACATAAAGACCGGAACCAGTTGCATAAGAAGCATCCTTAGCACTAAATGGTGTACCAGCGAATGTCAAATCAAACGCACTAGAGCTTGTTGTAGCTGCGCTAGATCCTGAAAGTGAACCTGTGACTATATGCCAATTTGCTGCAGTGATAGTAAATATAGAATCACTACCAAGATTTCCTAAAACAACGTGGATCTTATTGTTTGCCGTTATTGTTGCGCTCGTTACTGAAATACTCGCTGCCGCAAAAACCTGAGTTGCAAAAACGAGAGATAGAATTAACGAAATAAAACTTATAAAACTAAATTTTTTCATAATTAAATTATTACTAATAGATATTTAAAAAAGCGACTAACTTTTTACTGTTGGTAATTTTACAATGGATCATGAAATCAAACAAATTTTTTACTGTGGATAACGGGGAAAAATATTATTTCGCCATTCCCGCATGCCAAAAAATTGGCAACAAAAAACCGCCCTTTCGGGCGGTTTTTTGTAAACCATTTGTTAGTTTTTAAGCCAACAAATCACAAGAGTTTATTTTAGTAAGAAACAATAGCTGTATCAGTTGGGTAGTTGTGTATAGCAGAACCTGTAACTGTTACGTTGCCATTGATATCTGACCATGAGAAGAGTGAGTTTGAACCAAGTGTTGTTCTCAAAGTATCAACTGTTGAGTTTACTTGTGTCAAAGTTACATTCTTCCAGATTTGGAATGTTACTGAAGAACCAGCTGCAATTTGGTAAGGTGTTGTGAATGTGAGAGTTCCTGTAGCTGCAGTTGTTGTACCAACTGAAGTTAAGAAACCATCTGTGATTCCAATAGCTGTACCATTAACCTTTACGGTTGTTGTTGTAGCTGAACCTGAACCTGTTGCGATTTGTGACAATGGAATTGCAAGGATCTTAACTGGACCTGCTGCATCCGCTGTTACTGTGATATCAGCAACTTCTACTACTCCTCCAGCACCAACTGATGATGTTGTTGGGTTAGCAATGCTAATTGTAGGCTTTGTGCTTACAAGTGTCTGATAGTTGCTTGCATCTGTTACTGACAATGTTGTTGTTGAAGTTGTTGTGTTTCCTGATGTGAACTTCATACCTGTAAGTGTAAGACCAACTGTTTTGTTAGATGTTACACCACCGATACCAACGTTTGCGTAAGTAACTGTAACTGGTATATCAACACCAGCATATCCTTGTGGAACTGTGATGTTAAGACCTGTAACTGTTGATGAAGCTCCGTTTATTGTAGCTGGAACTCCTCCAACTGAAATTCCAGTTATAGGTGAATCTCCATTTGTAACTGATGAACCAACTACATCGAAGTAAAGTTCGCTAATTGTTGCGCTTCCATTTGTAGATGTAGCGTTGTAGTAAGCGATAACTGATGTAGAACCTCCAACTACGAGCTGAGCATCAGGTGTATAACCTGAACCAGTTCTAAGTGTAGGTGTTGCAAGTGTACCACTTCCTGCTGTTATTGACTGACCTGTAACAGCTGTCTTTGTGATAGTTGCGTTGCTGCTTACTCCATAACCCTGAAGAGCTAATGTTGTAGAAGCAACTCCCTGAACTGAACTTAGATCACCGTAAACATCAATTGTCTTTGAACTATTTGCTGGAACTGTGAAGTTTACTGTGAATGTGTTTGAAGCGTTAGGATTTACAGGTGTTGTTGGTGTTGAACCAGAAACTGCAACATACAAATTTGAAACGTTTGTTGTTACTCCTGCTGCTCCTCCTAATGTAACTGTCAATTGTGTAACTCTAACATCTTCTGCAGAACCTGCTGAGATTGTGTAAGAACCAAGTTTAACTCCAGATGTGTTTGGAACTACTGTTTGAGCTGAAGCATAAGCAGCATTTGTTGAAAGTGTTACTGTTGCTGATGTAACAGTCATTGTAGGACCAACTACTCCAGCAACTGCTGGAACTGTTGTTAACTGTGATGATTCTTGACCTTGAGCGTTGCTTGCGTAACCGGCCAAAGCGACAGCAACTGTGTTTGCAGTTGTTGACAAGTTTGTACCATTGTACTTGATATCACCTCTTATTTCCAAAGTAACTGATGTTCCTGCTGGAATTATGAGTGATGAACCAAGGTTGTAAAGCTTGCCTGCGCCTGCTGTACCAATTGTCTGTGTGCTTCCAACTTGAATTCCGTTTGCATACAATGCAACGTTATCCAATTGTTTTGTTGATGAAGCTTGGAGGTAAGAGATTTTCATATCTTCACCATAAGCTTTCATTGTGTATCTAGCCAAAGGAACATTTGAAGCACCTGTAATTATATTACCTGAGCTCAATGTTGGATCAAGAGTTACTGTAACTGAACCTCCTGTTGTTCCGTTGATCAACCATGTACCTGATGATTGAACTCCTGACAAATTAACTGCCAAACCTACATTGTAGTTTGAATCAATAACTTGAAGATCTGATGCGTTTTGCAATGACAATGTAAATGTTCTTGATGAACCTTTAACAACGTCTGCTCTTACTTCGAGTGTTCTTGAAGAATCAATCTTGTAAGGTTGTGCTGACATATCAAATGTTACCATTCCGTTTGAATCAACTCCGTTTGCTGTTGCAACTTGTGTACCAGAAACAAAAAGATTTATATTCTGGAGAGTACCTGTTGGAATTGAACCGATTACTTTAAGAGCCAAGCTCTTAAGATAAACTGCTCTTCCTGAGATATTCAAAGATGTTGACCAAACTGATTGATTGAATGAACCTGCTTGGATTGTTCCTCCTGCGAGTGTTCCAGTTGAAAGTGTTGATGTAGCCATTGCTATATCGCTTGAGCTGAAGACATTCTGTGCAGCACCGCTGATAGGATATACAGCTGAAACTGGAACGTTTGATGTAACTCCTGTGAGAGAGATTGAAATCAATTGTCCTGATGTTCCTGATGTTATATCAGCCTTAACTGATACTGTTACTGAAGAACCCGCTGGAACTGTAAACAAACCTGCGCTTGAATTGAATGTTACTTTACCAGATGAAACTGTTGCAGCGTCTGTCAATCTGACAGCACCGTTGTAAAGGTAAACATTTGCAAGTGTTGTATCAGCTGAAACTCCACCTCTTGCCAATGTTATGTTTGTAACAACGGCTGGTGTAGCTGTTCTGTTTGTAAATGTATATTCAACAAGGTCGGCTGCTGATTGACCAGCTACTATAGCTGATGAAGCAGGTGATGATGGAGCCAAAGTGACTGCCAAATCTGTACCGTTTGTTGTTCCTGTTGTTGTAGTTGTTGTTGTAGTAGTGGTTGTTGAACCGCTATTCAAAACAGCTCTTGTCTTTGCGCCAACATATCCAGCTGCTGGGGAAATTCCCTTGTTCAACTGATAATGCATGACGGCTGCTTTTGTCAAAGCTCCGAAATAACCTGTTGGAGAAACTCCAAGAAGATTTTGCAAAGCTGTAACGTCTGCGCCTCTGCTTCCGACTGTTAAGTCTTTAGCGAAGTTGTAACCTGAAACTGTACCTGTTGTTGTAGTTACGGTTCCTGATGTTGGCTGTCCATTCAATGAAGCGGTAACATTTGCAACTGTTGCTGCATCAGCTCCAAATGATTGGAGTAATGAAACAATCGCTGTAACCTGTGAAGGTGTGAGCGCAGCTGCTTGTGCAGTTAATGAAAGTACCAATGCCAATGAGACAACGATACCTGCCACTAACTTAACTTTTCTTGATATCATAATTAAATTTTGTAACTAATAGAGAAAAATCTTTTCCACAACTAACTAATAAAAGCTAATAATTTTGGGAAAGAAAAATTCCTCTTTTTTTCACATGTTCGACTTTTTTGGTTTGACTCTTTTGAGTAAAATCATAAAAAGTTAAGAAAGATTATTTCGACTAAAAATTTTCAATCTTAGACAAGTGATTGTCTCTTTTCCTTTTTGAAAACTTGGGAATGACCTTCCCTTATTTTCAGGATAACGTGAAGTCGACAAAAAACATTCACGACTTTCTTTCTACTATTCCACCATTTTTATATTTTCAAAAGCGTTTCCATTTTGAGCAAATGAAAATTTTTTTGCGATTGAATTCGACACAAAAATGACAGATTAGTTCGCATAAACTAAACTGACAAACTGTCATTCTGAATATTCGATTGTCAAAGTTCTCGACCGCTGACAACCGGGCTTGAGCGAGCCCGAATCAGTCTTTACGGAAATTAGGCTAAGCTTTTTGAGCCGCCTTTCTGAGGAAAATAAAGGCATTTTGACATGCAACTTCATACCTCAATAAGCATTATATATCTTGCTTAAAAAACAAGCAAAATATAGCTGTGGATAACTCATATAAAGAGCTTTCAACTAGTAGCTGAAAGCCAAATACATGCAAAACCCACGCGAGACAGTATCGCACATTTGAGATGAAAAAGCAAACAAATTAGGTGCTAGGTTTTAGTTTCTTAGGTTCTAGTCATGCCAACAAAAATCAAACAAAAAAATGCTAAGCAAATTTTTCTCTAAAACCTATTCTCATGTCCTTTATTCAACATACTGAAATTTTTACATCCAATATTTTTGACCAAAAAAATGAAAACCACTAGCTAATGCTAGTGGTTTCTTTCTTGTCCGCCATTAGGCGGACTTCAAAACAACTGTGGTAAATCTCTCTGTTGGTAGCCTTGATTATTAATATAGTTTTTGATTTGATGTT
>Ga0265327_10000510_pt1 | contig 67410 bp, 56 predicted proteins | sample 41621metaG_FD_202089 | JGI IMG/M metagenome (GOLD analysis project Ga0265327, IMG submission 202089) | Rhizosphere microbial communities from Carex aquatilis grown in University of Washington, Seatle, WA, United States - 4-16-21 metaG | ecosystem: Host-associated > Plants > Roots > Rhizosphere...
ACTCATGAAAGCGCAGCGTTGTAACCAAAGAGGCGCAAGTGGCGGCTTCACTCTGTTGGAGCTATTGGTGGTCATGGTGATCATCGGCCTGCTGGCGAGCTATGTTGGCCCGCGTTTCTTCGAACAGGTCGGCAAGAGCGAAACCAAAACCGCGCGCGCGCAGATCGATGCCTTTGGCAAAGCACTGGACACGTACCGCCTGGATGTGGGCCACTACCCCACCACGGAACAAGGCTTGCAAGCCCTGATCGACAAGCCGGCTAGCGAGCCCAAGTGGGGTGGCCCCTATCTTCAAAAGAGCGTCCCCCCTGACCCCTGGGGGCAGCCGTATCAATACAAGTCACCCGGCGACAACAACCGCGACTACGACATCGTCTCATTGGGCAAAGATGGCCAGCGGGGAGGCGAGGGTGATGCCGCTGACGTCCACTCGTGGGACACCGGGCGTTAAGGCGCGGCTATGCGAGTTCGCCTGGATGTGGTGCAAGGACGTGGCGCCCCGCAAACCTTGATGGTCGAGGCCGCCAACTTGAACGAAGCCAAACTGCAGGTGACGCAGCAGGGCTATAGCGTGCTCTCAGCGGAGGCGGTGCGCAGTCGCTCGCCACTTGCTTGGTCACTTCGGTTTCCCAGCGCAGGGCTCCGTCGTGTCGGCGACCGCGAACTGACCATCTTTGTAGAGCAACTGCATGCTTTGCTCCAGGCGGGCCTGAGCGTGATCGAAGCGCTGGAAACCCTACACAAGGGCTCACGCGGCCAATGGGGGGGCGTCTTGGCCGCGATCGCGACGCAATTGCGCCAAGGCCAAACCTTGTCCAACGCCTTTGAACACCAAGCGCTGTTTCCGCCCTTGTTGATCGCCATGGTGCGCTCAGCAGAAGTGACATCAGATCTACCTCAAGCGTTGGCACGCTTCCTGGAGCATCAGCACCGCACCGAGCAGGTGCGCCACCAACTGAGCTCGGTGGCGCTATACCCATTGCTGCTGATGTCGGTTGGAGGTTGCGTGATTCTGTTTCTGTTGCTCTACGTGATGCCCCGCTTTGCAAGAGTTTTCGAAAGCATGAACAACCTGCCATGGTCGGCTCAGCTCATGGTGAGCTGGTCACACCTGCTCAAGGCCCATGGTTTGGAGATGACGATTGGTTTGGTGCTTTTGGCCGCCATGTTGACCAGCATGCTGGCAGTGCCAGCCTACCGTGCCCGCATGTTGAGCCGTGTGCTGGGTATGCAGCCCCTGGCCCGTTATCTGCGCACCTACTTTCTGGCGCGTTGGTACCGCACCAGCGGCATGTTGGTTGAAGGGGGGATACCGCTGCCGGAGTCATTGAGCCTGGCCAATCAGGTCCTTCCAGGTGCGCTTCAACCTGGCGGGCAGGCTGTGGTTCACGCCATGCGCCAAGGGCTGGCGCCTTCTCTGGCCTATATCCAGGCACAGATGGCCACACCGGTGGCCGAGCAACTGCTCAGGGCCGGCGAGCGCTCGGGTGACGTGGGCCTGATGCTTCGGCGTGCGGCAGAGTTCCATGAAACGGAAGTCGCCAAAACCTTGGAAAAGGCCATGCGCATCATCGAGCCCTTGGTCATGACCTTCATCGGAGTGGGTGTCGGGGTCGTCGTGATCATGATGTACCTTCCCATCTTTGAACTGGCATCGGCCATCCAGTGAACATGAGCAGTGAACCGCTTGCAATGCTGGGAGCCAGTCTGGACATGCCCACTGTTCACATGGGGGACTTGGTTCGAGGCGTGCCCCGCTTTGATCTCTTGTCGTTTGTCGACTGCTCCCGAATGCGCTGTGCGCTTGTGCAGGTGGGTGATGCGGCGTTGCAGTTGGTGCTGACCGACCCCTTCGATAATGACAGGCTGGCGTGGGCGCAAACGGTCGTCGGGCCACACCTGGCTGTGTTGGCCAGCGAGGAAACGCTGGATGCCTGGTTATCGCACTGCGAAGCGCACCTGAGTGCCTTGGGCACCATGGCCTTGAACCAGGGGCATACCTCGGACCAAGGGGGAGCACACACCGAAGAGCTCAGCTTGCTGCAAATTGGCGCTGATGAAAGCCCTGCAGTTCGCTTCGTCAACTCCACGTTGTTTGACGCGCTGCGAACCGGGGCATCTGACATCCACTTGGAATGTGACCCCAGTGGCCTGAGCGTCAAGTTCCGGATTGACGGTGTGCTGAACTTGCAGCGTCATATCGACAGCATTGACGTGGCCACGCAGTCCATCAGCCGCATCAAAGTGATGGCGCAGTTGGATATTGCAGAGCGGCGCATCCCGCAAGATGGCCGTCTGCAGATCAGTTTTGAGGGGCGCAACATTGACGTGCGCGTCTCCATCATGCCCAGCATCCACGGCGAAGATGCGGTGCTGCGTGTGCTGGATCGGCAGCATCTCGCCAAGAGCCTGGAGGGCTTGACGCTGTCCAAGTTGGGCTTTAACGGTGAGGCCATCGAGGCTGTGCAGTATTGGAGCCGTAAGTCGCACGGCATGATGCTGGTCACCGGGCCCACCGGTTCCGGCAAGACCACCACCTTGTATGCGGCGATTGCCGAGACGCACAACCCGCGCGACAAGATCATCACGATTGAAGACCCGGTGGAATACCAATTACCAGGGGTGCTGCAAATTCCGGTCAATGAGCGCAAGGGCTTGACCTTTGCGCGAGGCTTGCGCTCGATCTTGCGGCATGACCCCGACAAAATCCTGGTCGGGGAAATTCGAGACGCGGAGACTGCTCAAATTGCCATCCAATCCGCCTTGACTGGGCACCTGGTGTTCACCACGGTTCATGCCAACAACGTGTTTGACGTGGTTGGGCGCTTTACCCAATTCGATATTGACGCCTATACCTTTGCTTCCGCCATCAATGGCATCGTGGCCCAGCGCCTGCTGCGTAAGGTGTGCCCACATTGCACCGGCCCAGCCACGTCACCGGTTGACCTGCCGACTCAACAGGATCAGGCGCAACTGGCCACGCCCGCCGAGGCGCAGTCTTGGCTCAAGGCTCAGGGGTGCGAGCATTGCCGAGGGTCTGGCTATTCCGGACGCTTTGCCTTGGGGGAGGTTCTGGAGATGACGCCCAGCATCAAGAGCCTGATTGCGGCCAGGGCACCATTGGTGCAACTGCAAGCCGAGGCCCAAGTTACCGGCTGGGTGGCCCTGCGAACTTTGGCTCTGCGGGCTGCGGCACAGGGGTTGACCACCATTGAGGAGGTCAACCGTGTGGCGTCCTGAACAAGGGGGTAAGCCCTGGCGCGACTGGTTACCGCCAGCGCGCACTTTTCGCTATGTATTGCGGCTTGGGCAGGCTCAATTCCAGCTGTGGAAAGTGGCAGGGCGGCGCCTGATATTGCAAGCCAGCCGATCTGTTGCTCACATTGGCTATAACCAATTTCAAGCCATCGCTGATGAGGTGATCACGCTTGCTCAAGCTCTGCCAGCAGGCAGCGGTGTGCAATTGCTGATTGATTCCAAATGGATGCCGCTGAGTCTGCTCACCACGGGGCGTGCACCCCTCTCAAATGCCCAAGTTCAAGCGCTGGCTTTGCATCGATTTGGCCAAACCTACGGCGAAGAAGCACGAGGCTGGCAAGTTCAAACCAATTACGTCAAGGGTGATGCACACGCTTTGGCCTTTGCTTGTTCGGCTCAATTGCTGAGCAGCTTACGCCAGGCGCTTGGCCTGGATATGCCAAGCCCGTCAAGGCGGACGCGGTTGACCGGTGTGCAACCAACGTTTGGCTGGGCTTGGGATCAGGTGCAAGGTCGTGAGGCGAGGAGTGGCGACGATTGGCTGATGTTTGCAGAGCAAGACCGCAGCATCATGGCCAGGATCGCGAAAGGGCGAGTTCTGGCGTTGCAACCAGCGGGGCCGATCTTGCGAACACCTGCGCAGCTGGCAGCAGTTCTCCCGTCGCAAGCGAGGCGCTGTGGTCTTACGGAAGAAGGGCCTTATCGGGCCTTGGGCGTGTCACTTGAGCCCTATCCCAACAGATTGCTGGACACGATGGTTGCCGAAGTCCGCTGGCATGTCATCGGCACGAACGAGAGCGAGGCGCCCTTGTGAGAGCCATGCACATTGACTTTGTCCGAGCCGCACCGTTACCTCGTGTGGGCTGGGTGCTCTTGATCGCAGGTTTTGCATTGACAGGTGTGGCGGCTGATCAGGCCATGCGTTTTCGTGAACAGCAAGATGCTTGGAACCAAGCGCAAGATAAAGCGGCCCAACAAGTGGCGGAAAAGGAACGCCAACGGCTGGCTGCCCTGCCACTGCCTATGCCTTCTTACGAGGACGATAAACGCTGGAGACGTGCCGCCACTGAACTCGCCTTGCCCTGGCTGGGTACGTTGCGAGCCATAGAGCACGCAACTAAGCCGCCAGTGTTTCTGGTTGGCTTCAAGGCTGAACCCGTGAGTGGCCGGTTGCAACTGGAGGCCGAGTCACCAGACCTGGATGCGGCTTTGGCTTATGTTGCAACGCTTCAAGCTGAATCCCAACTGGCCAACACCCAATTGGTTAGTCATCAACAGGTATCGGATTCGCAGGGGCAAATGCAGTTGCGCATCTCTTTGCAAACGCAATGGGTGAGCGAGCGATGAGCGCGAACAGTATGCTGGTTCAAAACGAGCCTGTGCGGTTGTCTGGGGCACAAATGGCCCACATTGCCGTCGCCCGACTTTACGCCCGTGTTGGTTGGCCTGGATGTATAGGCGGCCTGATGTTGCTTGTCTCGGCGTTTGCTTTGATCTGGTTGCGTCAAGAAAGCCTTCACGTACTAAAGCAGCATAGACAGGCAATGCAAAGTGCAACGGTAGCATCGTCTCCATCGGTGAGTGAGCCTGCTCCAGCCAGTTTGCGCACATTGCCTCCTACTTTGCCTCGCGGTATTGATTCAGTTGCGCTCTTAAAGCGCATCAAGTCCACGGTCCAAGCGGGCGGTCTCACCTGGCCTCAAGCCGACTATCGATTGACGCCGCTGAGCGATGAGCGCCTGGCCACACTGGAGATTCGAACCACACTCAAGGGCCCTTACCCGAAGTTGCGTCAACTGATCAGCACCTTGCTGGACAAGGAGCCTGCGCTGGCGTTGCAGGAGTTGAGCCTGACTCGGCCGAATGGGGATACCCTTGATGTGGAGGCCAAAGTTCGCTGGGTGGTCTTTTTGGCCGACGGTTGGGCGCAGGCCGAGGCAGGGGGCTCGCGATGAAGCAAGGCCGATTGTCGCTGTGGTTGAGCCTGTTGATTTTGGTGTTGGCCGTGCGATGGTTGGATCCGTTGGGGCACGCCACTGCTGTGCTGGTTGTGTCCGAACCAGTTGAGCGATCGGCCAAGATGGCGATCGCCGCGGGCCCATCGACCACGCAAGCCAAGAACAACACGTGGCCGGTTCGCGCAGTCACAACAGAAAACCAGGTTGGCAACGCATTCTTGACCCGTACGGAGGTCGCCCTGCAAGTTGCCAAGCGCCAGCCTGCACCACCTCCGCCACCGCCTTATGTCCCTCCGCCCCCGCCCCCACCTCCGCCACCAGTTGAGCCGCCGCCCCCGCTCCAGGTGATTGGCACCTGGGGGGGAGACCAAGATCTGGCCGTGTTTTTTGCCGGGCCTCAAGGCACGTTGCTGGCGCGATCAGGGGATGTCTTGCTGGCCCGGTATCGTGTACAAAACATCACCAAACAGCAGGTGACGCTGCTGCAAGACAGCAATCAACGCCTGTGGAACCTCGCCGTCCCTGCAGCTCCAGCCAATCTGCAAACATGGTCAGGCCGATGACCTCGCATATGGACCTTGCTCGCATCATGCAAACCTATTTTGTTTTCTCTACCAGGCAGCCATGAGCGCACTCACCTCAATGAGACATGCCGGCAGGCACTTCAGCTCGCCGGCCAAGTTTGTGTTGGCGGGCACCCTTGTGTTGTTGCTGGTTGGCTGTGCGAGCTATAGAACTTTTCGCGAAGGGCAATCGGACATCGCGGAAGGGCGTTTGGCCGACGGCGTGATCAAGCTCAAGCAGGCAACCGAGTTGGCGCCAGACAATGACGAGTACCGCCGCACCTATCTGAGGCAGCGCGAGTCGGCCTTCAATCGATTGAGCCGCCAGGCTGAACTGGATGTTGCCAGTGGCAATTTCGATCACGCCCGCGATATCTACAGCGACATGCTGCGCATGCAGCCTGATGACGCTCGCGCCCAAACGGGTTTGAATGCGGTCGAGGCGGCCAGACGTCAGGGTCGCATGTTGGATGAAGCCTCTGCCATGGCCGAGCGTGACGACGTCGATGCTGCACTCGCTAGAACCCAACAGGTCTTATCTGAGAACCCGCTGAACCGCAGGGCTTCGGCCATGCTCAAGCGCTTGATGCGCAACCAGGCCGATGCAACGGGTAAAGAGTTGGGCATCTACCCTAAGCTCAAGACAACTTATCGCACCCCTGTGTCTTTGAGTTTTACTGGGGCGAGCTTGCGCCAGGTGTTCGAGGCCTTGAAGCTGGCTTCGGGGTTGAACTATCTCTTTGATAAGGATGTTCAGGCCGAGGCTCGTGTGACCATGTCGTTTACAGACAAGCCCGTCGAAGATGTTTTGCGCCTCATCTTGGCCACGAACCAGTTGAGTTATCGCATTCTGGATGGCGACACGTTGTTGATCTATCCAAATACGTCGGCCAAGTCTGCTGACTACCGTGAGTTGGTGATCCGGTCCTTTTATTTGAGCAATGCCGATGTTGCCAAGACAGCAGCCCTGATCAAGGGCATTGCCAAGGCCAAGGACGTCTATGTGGATGAGCGTCTCAATTTGATTGTTGTGCGAGATTCTGCCGAGGTCGTGCGCCTTGCAGAAAAGCTCGTGGCTTCAGCTGACATGGTCGAGTCAGAAGTGATGCTGGAGTTGGAGGTCATGGAGGTCAGCGTCAATCGCCTGCAGCAAATCGGAATTCAGTGGCCTAGCGCAGTGTCTGCCACTGTCAAAGGCCGGTCGGGCTCAGCCGGACAGGTGGGGCTCAATGAGTTCCCTTTGAATAAAGGCATGGTTACCCTCAATCTGGGCGACCCCTTGATCTCGGCGCAACTGCGTGCGCAAAACGGAGACTCGAATGTGTTGGCAAATCCGCGGGTTCGGGTGCGCAACAGGCAAACAGCCAAGATCATGATTGGCGACAAAGTGCCTGTCATCACGGTGACCAATACAGCCAACGTAGGTACGGCAGAATCTGTGAGCTATCTGGATGTTGGGTTGAAGCTTGATATTGAGCCCACGATTTCACTCGATGACGACGTATCCATGAAGCTGAGCCTGGAAGTTTCCAACATCATCGATACGATCACCCGTGCTTCGGGGACGCAGACTTACCGGCTCGGTACGCGCAACACGTCCACGGTGCTTCGCGTGCGCGACGGGGAAACCAGCGTTTTAGCCGGGCTGATTCAAAAGGCAGACAGCCGATCCAACACAGGTATCCCGGTACTTAACGAGTTGCCGCTGATCAGCAAGCTGTTTGGTAATTCTCAGGACTCCAATTCGAAAACTGAGATCATCTTGCTGATTACGCCGCACATCATCCGCAACCTGGACCTGCCCGGCGTTGGTTTGCAGGAGTACACGTCCGGCACGGAGAACGCAGTGGGTGCTGCACCCATTCAATTGGGCTCGGTCAGAACCAAAGTCGAGAACAAGGTTGCGCCTGTCACGCCGAACGCGCAGGCCGTAACGCCGCCTCCAGCGCCTGACCAGGCCCGCACCGACATGATTGACAACGCGCCACCCGGCCCCCGATCTAGGCGCAACGCTCTGCCCGGGGATATGTCGCCGCAACAGCCGTCCGTGCGACAACAGTAAGCCGTCTCGCATGACCCAGGCAATGTCATTTACGACCACGGCAGCCCCTAGAAGGCTTCACGCGGGTGGCTTCAGTTTGATCGAGTTGCTGGTGGTGGTTTCGATCATCTCCGTCCTGGCGATGATCGGTTTGCCTTTGTCCGAGTTGGCGCATAAGCGAACGCAAGAAGAAGAGTTGCGACAGTCTTTGAGGGAGCTTCGCTCGGCGTTGGATGCATACAAGAAGGCTGTGGACATGGGGCACATTGCCCGCGCCGTGGGGGCCAGTGGCTACCCGCCCAATTTGGACGCATTGGTCGATGGTGTGCCTGATGTTCAATCCCCTAGAAGCGACAAGCTGTTTTTCCTTAGACGTTTGCCCCGTGATCCGTTTGCACCCAGTGACATAGCGAGCGCGGCGGACACATGGGGCCTGCGCAGCTATGACAGTAGTGCGCAGGCCCCAAAGGAAGGCAAGGATGTGTACGATGTTTATTCCAAATCCAGTGAGGTTGGCATGAATGGCGTGCCCTACAGGCAATGGTGAACGCAGCTTGTTCCGGTCGGCCCTCATTGCGGCCACGCGGATTCACCTTGATTGAACTGTTGGTGGTGCTGGCCATCATGGCCACGCTCATGTCCATCGTGGCACCTAGATACTTTGATTCGGTTGACCGAGCAAGAGAGACCGCCCTCAAGGCCGACTTGCGATTGCTGAGGGAGGTGATTGATAAGTTCAAGGCGGACACGGGGCACTACCCCAGCCTGCTAAACGACTTGGTGGCCGCTCGCTACATTCAGGCTGTACCTATTGACCCCATCACGGAGCGGGCGGATACATGGTTGGTAACCCCACCGCCATCTGGGGCGACGGATGGGGTCTATGACATTCACAGTGGGGCTCAAGGGGCTGGACGTGATGGCACACCATTCAAGCAGTGGTAGATGGCCCACCTGTTTACAAGCGGGCTTCACCTACTTGGGCTTACTCATTGCGATAGCCATCTTGGGTATTGGCTTGTCCGTCGTGTCTGAAGTCTGGACGAGAGCGGCCGATCATCAAAAACGCATCCAACTAGAGTGGGTTGGGCAGCAGTACATTCAAGCAATTCAAAGCTACTACTACGCCAATACAGGGGCTGTTCATCTTTACCCCAAAACGTTGGAAGACTTGCTGGAGGACAAGAGATTCATCTTCATTAAGCGGCACATCAGAACGCTCTACCCCGATCCATTTACGGGAACGGTGCAGTGGAAGCTTTTATCTGCCCCTCAGGGCGGAATACAGGGTGTGGCCATTGAGGGGGAAAGTGGTGGCAGGGCCTTTACCAGGCAGTTCATTTTTTTGCCACAGGCTGACCTCAGTCCATCGCAGTCAAGTGCGCCGCGCTATTGAGCCGCCCCGGTTCATCCCCGATCCAGCAAGCAGTTCTCCGCCGCCGTGGCGATCTGCTCGATGGCCTGCACCCGCAGCGCGGCCAGGTCCACCCAGGGGTAACGGGTGTTGATCAGGCGTGCATGCAGGTAGCCCGTGCTCAAGGCCATGCGCAAGTCGCTGGCCAGGCGTGTGCGTTCAGGAGCGCCGCCTATTTCCAGCGCCACATCCCGCGTCAGGGCGTGGGCGGTCTGAAGCACCTCGCGGTAGATGGGCGCCTCGCTCCACCTGGATTCAACCGATTCAAGGTAGGTTTGCTCGGTCATGAAGATCAGGCGGTAGTAGTCGGGCCGCGTCTCGTAATAGCCCAGGAAGGCGTCGATGGCGGCACGCAGGCGCTGGCGAGCCGAGAGGCCCGGGCGGGCAATGGCCGCATTGATGACGCCATGCAACTCGGTGATGGCGAACTCCCACAGCCCGCGCAGCAGCCCCGCCTTGTTGGGGAAGTAGCGGTACAGCGCCATGGCAGACACGCCCACCTCGGTGGCCACGGCCCGCATGGTCACGCCGGCCAGGCCGTGCGCCTGGAACAAGCGCATGGCCGCGTCCAGCGCCGACTGCCTCAGGGCTTGCTGATCTTGCACATTGCCGCGTCGAACCCGGGTGGGAGGGGCGGCGCTGGTGCGCTGATTTATGCGTTTGGCGGCCATATACCTTCATCATAAATCTTACGCGTACGCTTAGGTGTATGTTTACAAGTAAACTAAGCGTGAAAATGCCCGCAATGTTGGCGTTCACCCGCGTCCGGGAATCCCGATACTGGGTGCGTCACGGACATCGCGGCTCCCGAGTCGACGGCCTGGTTCGTGTGTTGTGGTTTCACGAAAGGGCTCGATATGAAGATGGCGTTCCTGAGGCAGTTCTCCGTGCGGGGCAAACTCGCCATGGCTTTTTCCGTGGTGCTGGTGCTGATGGCCTCCCTGGCGCTCAGCGCGGCCATGGGGGGCGCCAACATCCATACCAAGACGCGGACCTTGATCGACATCCGCCTGGCCGGCGTGCGCGACAGCCTCTTGATGGCCGAGTCCGCCACCCGCATGCGCACCCGCGATTACCGCGTGGCCATCACCATGCCCGACGAGTTGCCAGCCGCCATCGCCCGCTTGCAAAAGAGCAAGGACGAGTTCGAGAAATACCGCAAGAGTTACGCGGACTCGATCGCCGACGACAAGGAGCGCGCCCTGTACGAGCAGGCCATGAAGGACTGGGCCGACTACGTGAACGTGTCCGACGAGGGCGTGGCCATTGCGCAGACGGGCAGCATGGCCAAGACCCAGGCCTGGGTCAGCACGCAAGGGCTCAAGACCTTTGACCGCGTGGCGGCTTCGCTCAAGGCCCTGGCCAGCTACAACGACGAGATGGCCAAGGCCGATGGGGCCGATGTGGGCGCGCTGTACCGTCGCGGCATGTGGACTTCGGGCCTCTTGCTGGCGGGTGCCATGGGCCTGGCCGGCTTGCTGTGCTGGACGATCACGCGGGCCATCGTGTCGCCGCTGCAGCATGCGGTGGAGGTGGCCAGCCAGGTTGCGCGCGGCAACCTGACCGTGCAGATCAGCAGCGAGGGTCAGGACGAGGTCTCGCGCCTGCAGCAGGCCCTGGGCGAGATGGTGGCGCAGTTGCGCCAGGTGGTCAGCGAGGTGCGCACGGGTGTGGAGTCCGTCAGCACGGCCTCGTCGCAGATCGCCATGGGCAACGCCGACCTCAGCCAGCGCACCGAAGAGCAGGCCTCGAACCTGCAGCAGACGGCGGCCTCCATGGAACAGCTCACCTCCATCGTCGCGCAGAACGCCTCGGCGGCCACCAAGGCCAACGACCTGGTGGCCCGCACCGCCGCGGTGGCGCGCCAGGGCGGCAAGGCCGTGGGTGATGTGGTGCTCACCATGAACGACATCACCAGCAGCTCGCGCAAGATCTACGACATCATCGGTGTGATCGACAGCATCGCCTTCCAGACCAACATCCTGGCCTTGAACGCCGCGGTGGAAGCGGCCCGTGCAGGCGAGCAGGGGCGTGGATTCGCGGTCGTGGCCGGGGAGGTGCGCACGCTGGCGCAACGCAGCGGCCAGGCGGCCAAGGAAATCAAGCAACTGATCGGCTGCAGCGTGGACAAGGTCGAGCAGGGCTCCAGCCTGGTCACGCAAGCGGGCAAGACCATGGACGACATCGTGGCCGAGGTCAAACGCGTCGAGGAGTTGATGGCGCAGATCAGCATGGCCAGCCACGAGCAGTCCACCGGCATCTCGCAGGTGGGGCAGGCGGTGGCGCAGCTTGACCAGGTCACGCAGCAAAACGCCGCGCTGGTCGAGGAGGCGGCGGCGGCGGCCGACAGCATGAAACACCAGGCGGCCAGGCTGGCCCAGGCGGTCAGCGTCTTCCAGGTGGAGGCGTTGGTGTGACAAACATCACGCGCACGGCTTAGGGAACGGGCCCCCTTAATCTCTGCCAGGGACCTGCCGATAAGGTTCGTATGGCATCCGTTCCCAACACTACTCAGGCATCGGTCAAGGGCGAGGTACAAGCTGGCGGCGCATGGCTGACGCCGGCTCGCGTCGTGCTGGCGGCCGTGCTGTTGTTGTGCGCGCTGCAGTTGTTCTTTCGGGTGAGTGACGCCCGCGCGCATGGCGAGGTGGAGGGCGCAGCCGCCCTGGCCATGATCGAGCAGCAAACTGCGGCATCCATCACGCCCACGGGCCAGGTTCCCGCTGCCTTGCAGGCCTCGCTGGCCACGGTTTTCACGCCGCGCAATGGGGTCTTGTCGCTGGCGCTGTGCCAGGGGGCGCAGTGCAGCAGTGTCTTTGCGCGCCCGGGGGCCTTGCCTTGCGAGTCCGGGCTGTCGTGGCCGGCCTTGTGCGTGGCGGTGCCTTCGCACGTGAACATTGGCGACACCCTCAAGGTCGGGTATGACCTGCAACCCTATTTGTGGTCGGCCCTGCTGGATCTGGGCGTGACCATCGTGCTGGGCGCTGGCGTGCTGCTGGTGTGGCGTGGCAAACAGGCGGCACCTCAGGTGGTCGCGGGCAAGGCGGGGTCTCCTGCCGCGGCCCCGGCTGCTGGCTCGGACCGTGACCCGCTCACCGGCTTGCTCAACCGCGTGGCCTTCGAGGCCGCTGTCAAGCGCCACAACGAGACCAGCACGCCATCGGCCACGGGCGAGACCGATGGTTGCCTGATGTATTTCGACCTGGACCGCTTCAAGGCCATCAACGACACGCACGGCCACATCGCCGGCGACCTCGTGCTCAAGGCCGTGGCCGGCCGCCTGCGTTACACCCTGGGCAATGGCGCCGTGATCGGCCGCCTGGGGGGGGACGAATTTGCGGCCTTGCTGATCGACGTGTCCACGCAGACCACCATCCAGCAGATGGGGCGCGTGCTGATCGAGCAGGTGTCCAAGCCGATCCAGATGGGTGGGCTGACCGATTCGGTCGGCCTGAGCATCGGGGCGTTCATGCTCAAGCGTGGCGAGCTGGCCGTGGGCGACATCCTGCACCGTGCCGACCTGGCCATGTACGAGGCCAAGCGGGGCGGGCGTGGCCGGATGATGTTCTTCGAAGAGGCCATGGACGCGGCCTCGCGCAGCCGGGCCCAGGTTCAGATCGACCTGAGCAAGGCCATTCAGGACCGCGAGATGTTCATGGTCTACCAACCACAGGTGGACGCGTTCGACAGCATCCGGGGTGTGGAGTCGCTGGTGCGCTGGCGCCATCCCACGCGCGGCCTGGTCTCGCCCGACGAATTCATTTCGATTGCCGAGCAGACCGGCCTGATCGTGCCGCTGGGCAAGATGATCATCGAACTGGTGTGCGCCGACCTTGTGGCCTTGCGGGCCCAGCGTCTGGCCCTGCCTTATGTGAGTGTGAACCTGTCGCTGCGCCAGTTGGCCGACCCGGCTTTTGTGGACGAGGTGCAGGAGGCGCTCAAGCGCCATGGGCTGAACCCCACGGACCTGGAGTTCGAGATCACCGAAAGCACGGCCATGGTGGGGCAGGCGGCCAAAGAGACCGCCACGCTCAAGCGCCTGGCCGAGATGGGTTTCCGCCTGGCGATCGACGACTTCGGTACGGGCTATTCATCGCTGGGGCGCTTGCTGGATCTGAAGGTGGACAAGCTCAAGATCGACCGCGTGTTCGTGGCGGCCATCACCAAGCCCAACTTTGATCCGGCCTTGCTGGAGCTGATGATCTCCCTGGCCAAGCGCATGGGCATCAAGAGCGTGGCCGAAGGCGTGGAGAACGTGGACCAGGTGGTCTGGCTGCGCCAGGCGGGCTGCCAGATGATGCAGGGCGACCTGTACTCCAGGCCCATGAACCATTCACAGCTGATCAGCTGGCTGCGCCTGCAGGAAGGCGACAACGACTTCGATGAAGGTGTGTGGTCGCCGACCATGACGATGGAAGAGAGTGAAGTCTGAGGGTTGTTTGGGTTGCGTGGTTTGTTCGCTTTGGCTTGAGAGCGCGGGGCGCGGCTGAGGTGGCATGCGGCGGGGCTTCATGTTGACGGTCCTGCCGCAGGCAGGACTGCCCTCGGTGCTCGTGACGAGGTGGGGCCCTCCAACTCACGGCGCGGCTGTGCCGCTTCGTTCAAACAAATCGGGCCAGTCAGATGGACGACGCACGCTGCGCGTGCCCACCTCGCCCCTGCGCGTCTCGGCGTCACCAAGGCGCCCCGCCGCACACCACCTCAGCCTTTGATCGCCCCGCTTGTGTGGCGCCACGGTTGCTGGCGCCGTGCAGCGAACGGTGCGCAAACAGGCAGACATTGCCGCAAGGGCGTGGGAATCGATAGCGACGATCGGGACAACAACTGCAACTGCAGCAGCTTTATTGCATCGAAGCCTGAATCTCCCCCTGCGCCAGGACATGGACCTGCGCATGCCACGAGCGAGGCGAAAAAGGGTTGAGCCGGCATCTGGCCGGGCGCCTTGTTGGTGCTGAGAAGCGCAGGGGCGAGGTGGGCGCGCGCAGCGCGCTTCGTGATCTGACTCGCGGGGGTTGTTCGAGCGAAGCAGACAAGGTCTGCGCAGCGAGTTCCCCCGCGCCACCTTGACACGAGCATCGCAAGGCAGCCCCGCTGCGCGGGGCCACCAACATGAAGCCTGGACGGATGCCGGCTCGGCCCCCGCCTCGCGCTCCCCCGCCAAAGCGCCCCGTGAATGAAGCGCCTGCGGAGTCAGCAATCAGCGAATGCCCACAAACATCTTCCAGCGCTTCTCGTTCTGCTTCTTGGCCTGATACAGCGCTTGATCGGCCTGTGCCAGCAACTTGCGCACCGACTCGACCTCATCCGAATAAGCCGCCATGCCCACCGAGATGCCCACGCCAATCTCATCGCCCGTGGACAAGGTGATCGGCGCCGACACCGCTCGCACGATGCGCTTGGCCAGCACCTGCGCCGAATCCTTGGCGCCATGGCGCATCACCACGCCAAACTCATCGCCACCAAAACGCGCCAGCACATCACCCACACGCACCTGCTGCGCCAGACGCCGCGACACCTCGCACAGCACCTCATCGCCCGCCGCGTGCCCAAAACCATCGTTGACTTCCTTGAAGCCATCCAGGTCCATGCACAGCACCGTGAACGGCTCGCCATTGCGCATGGCATGGGCCATCTCGGCCTCCAGCGCCCGGTCGAACTGGGCGCGGTTGCTCAAACCCGTCAGGTGGTCCGTCATGGCCATGTGGGCCAGTTGCAGCGCGCGCTTGCGGCTGTCCAACGCGGTCATGACCAGCGTGGACAGATCCTGCAAGGCCAGTTGCTGGTCAACGCCGAACTCGCGAGGCTGGGTGTCCAGCACCGCCATGGTGCCCAGCACCAGGCCGCGTGCGTCCACGATGGGCGCACCCGCGTAAAAGCGCAGGTTCGGCGCTTGGCGCACCAGCACATGCTCCACAAAGCGCGGGTCCTGCTTCAGATCAGGCATCACCAACACCGCTTCGGGGTGAACGATGGTGTGCGAACAAAAGGCAACCTGGCGATCCAGCTGGGGCACATCCAGGCCAATGCGGGATTTGAACCAGAGCCGGTCCGTGTCCATCAAGGCCACGACCGCCATGGGCATGTTGAACGTGTGAGCCGCGATGCGGGTCAGGGCATCGAACTCCACCTCGGGCGGTGTGTCGAGGATTTCGTAAGCGCGCACGGACTGCAGGCGCTGTTCCTCGTTGATGGGCATGGGGATGGGTACTGGGCAGGATTTTTCGCTGTTTGACATGACTTCACCAAGAGCGTTTGCATCGTTATCGGCGGGCGTGGCGCAAAAAAAAGCCCATGGCCAGCAGGGATGCTGCGGTGCATTGCACGGCCTCCTGGCCAACCGAGGGAGACCACCCATGCCAGGACATACCGCCCCCCGTGATCAAGGGGCCCATCAAACGTGATCTGCCTCACGTCCAGCGGCTTTGGCCCTCCACGCACCGGGATTGCCCTGCACACGCCACTTGCACCCGGCGGCAACATGAATGCACCTGATGTTCAGGTCAGTTCGTTCCGCTTCCAAGGAGTCCGCACATGAACCCATCTCAATGCACCCAACCCGACCAACTCTTCGGCGCCTGCATGCATGCTGGCGGCTGGCCCAAGCTGGGCTGGGCCGCGCAAGATACCGTGGAAGAAGAGCTGACCTGCTACGACGAGCACAACATCTGGTTCTGACAGCCCAATAAGCCCAATATCGCGCCGGTGTGAGGCCTGCAGGCCCAGTCCCCTTACACTGCGCCGATGTCATTTGCTGCTTTGGGCCTGACGGCCAGCCTGGTTCGCGTTGCCGCCGATCGGGGTTTCGATACGCCCACGCCCATTCAGGAAGCGGCCATCCCCGCCATCCTGCAGGGCCACGATGTGCTGGGCCTGGCCCAGACCGGCTCGGGCAAGACCGCGGCTTTCGCCCTGCCCGTGTTGCACCACCTGCTCAGCGAGCGCCAGGGGCCCAGCCACCGCTTGCGCGTGCTGGTGCTGGTGCCCACGCGTGAGTTGGCCGTGCAGGTTGGCGAAGTGGTGCGTGACCTGGCGCACGATCTGCCCGGTGGCATCAAGACCGTGGTGGCCTTTGGTGGCGTGTCCATCAACCCGCAGATGATGAGCCTGCGTGGCGGCGCCGACATCGTCGTGGCCACGCCAGGCCGTTTGCTGGACCTCATCGACCACAACGCGCTGAGCCTGTCCAGCGTGGGCGCCCTCGTGCTGGACGAGGCCGATCGCCTGCTGGACATGGGCTTTGCCGACGAGCTCTCTCAGATCCTGGAGATGCTGCCCGCGCAGCGCCAGAACCTGTTCTTCTCGGCCACCTTCCCCGAGGACGTGCAGGAGCTGGCGCATGCGCTGCTGCACGACCCCGTGCTCATCGAGATGCCCGATGCGCCCGAGCACGCGCCCGACATCACGCAGCGCGCCATCGAGGTCGATGCCGACAAGCGGGCGCAATTGCTCAAGACCCTGATCAAGCAAGAGCAGTGGACGCGCGTGCTGGTGTTTGCCGCCACCAAATACGGCACCGAGCTGGTGGCGCACAAGCTGCACCGCGCCGGCATCCACTCGGCGGCGTTCCATGGCGACCTCAGTCAGGGCGCACGCAAGCAGGTGCTCGATGCCTTCAAGGCCAGCGAGCTGCAGGTGGTCGTGGCCACCGACGTGGCCGCGCGTGGCATCCACATCGCCGATCTGCCCGTGGTGGTCAACTTCGACCTGCCCCGCGCCCCGGCCGACTACATCCACCGCATCGGCCGCACGGGCCGGGCAGGGGCCAGCGGCCTGGCGGTGAGCTTCGTCACACCACAGACCGAAAGCCATTTCCGCCTGATCGAAAATCGCCAGGGCCAGCGCGTGCCGCGTGAGCAGATCCCTGGTTTCGAGCCCACCGACACGGCGCCCGTGGACGAGCAGGGCGAACCCACCGGCCCCAAGGGGCTGGACCCCAACGGCGGCATCAAGGGCAAGCGCAAGAGCAAGAAGGACAAGCTGCGCGAGGCAGCGGCGCAAAAATAAGTTGAACTGACTGCATCTTTTCAAAAGGTTCGTGAGTAGTGCATGACGAGCCCGCCTTGAACCTGGCCTGCAAGCCAGAGGCGGTGCTCTCACGCTCAACCCACACCTTAAGGAGCAGCCATGTCGCTTCGCCAATCTCTTGCCCTGGCCGCCAGCTTGCTGGTACTGACCCCCGCCGCTCAAGCAGCCCAAGCTGACGAGCATCGCCTATCGTGTGCCAGCGGCATGCCGGACACCGCCAGTTCACCCATCGCGCCCTTCAAGAAGCACGCCGATGCCGATGCGCTCAATGTGGTGGGCCTGACCACCGATGGCCGCCTGGTGTGCTTCAACGAACGCCGCCCTTCGCGCCTTCAGCTCATCGGCACGGTGAGCGGCCTGCAGGTGGACACCCGCCTGGTCGGCATCGATTTTCGCGTGCAGGACGGCCAGCTCTATGGCGTGGGTGACGCCGGTGGTGTCTACATGCTGGACACCGGCCACGCCCAGGCCACGCTGGTCAACCGCCTGAGCATGGCCTTGTCGGGCAACACCTTCGGCGTGGACTTCAACCCCGTGGCCGACCGTCTGCGCATCGTCAGCGACACCGGCCAGAACCTGCGCCACAACGTCAATGCCGGTGGGGTGACCTTGCTGGACGGCGCCCTGAACTACACCGCCGGAACGAGCGCCCTGGGCGTGGCCGGCGCGGCCTACACCAACAACGACCTGAGCCCGGCCACGCCAGCCACAACGGGCACCACCTTGTTCGTGCTGGACGCCGCACTCGACCAGGTCGCCCTGCAATCGCCGCCCAACAACGGCTCGCTGGTGCCCACCGGCAAGCTCACCGTGGACGGCGCCACCCTCACAGGCTTTGACATCTACAGCGTCGTGCGTGGTGGCGTCACCGTGCGCAACCGCGCCCTGGCCACGCTCTCTGCTGCCGATGGCAGCGTGGGGCTCTACGACATCAACCTGCTGACGGGCAAGGCCACAGCGCGCGGCACCTTGCCAAGCGCCCTGACCGTGATGGACATCGCCGTGCCGCTGGCACAAGACTAAGCCCCTCCTTGCTACAGGCCCATGCAGTCCGGGCAAGATCCTGGGCTGCATGCAGATGTCTTCGTGTGCATGGGCCCTGTTCCTGCTCCTGTTCCTGTTCGCCGAGCTGATGCAAACCCACGCCGATTTCTTCGACTATGACGCCGCGCTGGAAGCCTGTGCCAGAGGCGAGCGTTTTGCGTTTCGCGCCTTGTACGAACGTGAATCCCGCTGGTTGCTGGGCGTGGCCATGCGCATCGTGCGAGACCGCGACCTCGCGCATGACGTGCTGCAGGACGCCTTTTTGCAGATCTGGCAGCGAGCCGACACCTACGAGCGCGCACTGGGCTCGGGGCGAGGCTGGATCTACACCGTGGTGCGGCACCGCGCGCTCGATGCGGTGCGCCGCGCAGGCCGCGAGCAACTCATGGGCGACGACATCGACCTGCTGGCCGAGCAGGCCCTGCCCACGCACGATGCACACGGCGGCCACGACGAGCAGGCACTGGACCGGTGCCTGAGCCTGCTGGATGAGCCCAAGCGGCAGTGCGTGATCGATGCCTATGTGGAGGGCTACACCCATGAGCAGATTGCCCAGCGCCTGGACAAGCCGATTGGCACGGTCAAGTCCTGGGTGAGGCGCGGCCTGCTGGCGTTGAAGGAGTGCTTGTCATGAACCTGGAAGATCCGCAAGAGCGTGTGGCCAATGCGGGCGAGTACGTCCTGGGCACCTTGACGCCCGATGACAAACAGGCCTTTGAAGCGCGCGCGGCCACCGACCGGGACCTCAAGGCCGAGGTCTATGCCTGGCAGGACCACCTGCTCTCGCTCAACGAGCGTGTCAGCCCCATGGCCGTGAAGGGGGACCTGTGGCCCCGGCTGCTGCTGCGTCTGGGTGCCTTGCCCGGCCTGCCCGCGGCGCAGGCGCAGGTCGCCACGCAGCCCGATGCCGCCAATGAGCCCCTGTGGCGGCGCCTGGGCTTCTGGCGCACCACCAGTGCCTTCGCGGTGGCCGCCTCGCTGGTGATGGCCACCATGCTGATCAGCACACGGCTGGCGGGGACAGGCCCGGCACCGGCCCGTTATCTGGCCGTGCTGCAAAGCCCGGACAAATCAACCGGCTGGGTGGTGGAGATGGCCGAAGGCGAATCCGTGCGCCTGGTGCCGGTGGGCAGCACACCGCCCGTGCCCGAGGGCAAGAGCCTGCAGTTCTGGACCAAACCTCAAGGCGCCAAGGGGCCCACCTCACTGGGTCTGGTCAAGGCGGGGCAGACCTATGTGTTGCCTGTCAGCCGCCTGCCCGGGCTGGGCGAGCAACAACTGTTCGAGCTGACGCTGGAGCCGGCCACCGGTTCAAGCACTGGCAAGCCGACCGGGCCGGTGCTGTTTGTGGGCCGAACCGTCAGGCTGTGAGTTCGCGCAATGGCGAAGGCGAGGGCGAGGGCAAAGCCCTCAGCGCGCCAGTTTCTGCCAGAAGCGCTGCAAGAGCTGCATGCCCGGCGGCGCCGTGGCACTGGCGTCCCGACTCAGGCGCTGCCATTGTGCGGACGACAGCTCGAGCTGCGCCGAATGCGACGCCGGGCTCACGCCCATGTACCAGTCGGGGAAGTAGCGTTCGGCCGAAGCCTCGTCCATCAACGTGATCAGATCGTGGTGCTGCCGGCTGGCGCGAATGCGCGCATAGATCAAGGCCACCGCGTCGGGCGGGCCTTCAAAACACTGCATGAAATTGCCCTCGCCATACAGCAGGATGCCGGTGATGCCGTGGCGCTGGTTGGCCTCGCGGGCGTCCAGCAGCAGGGCTTCCATTTCTGCCTCGCTCAGCTTGTGCGTGGCCGAACTCACGTACACGATGGTGCGCAATGTGGTCATGCCTTACTTCCAGTAGTCCATGAAGCCGGCCTTGTAGTGCAGGTAGGACCAGCCCATGGCCTTGTTCAAGGCCTGCACCTTGGGCTCGATCACGGCCGGGTCATCATGGAACAGCACCCAGAGCTTGGCATGCTCGTTGTAGACCGAGCACCTGTAGCCCCACTGGTCCATCAGCAGTTGCATGCTGCGGTTGGTGTGGAAGGCGCAGTGCACAGGCAGCAGGTACATCCAGTCCGGGTTCTGGGGCACGTTCTCGGGCACCAGGGTGTGGATGGCGAACGCGCCATGCGGGCTGACATAGGACTCGATTTCGTCCAGCGTGGCGCGGTCGCGCACATGTTCGAACACCGCCGTGTTGAGCACCAGGTTGTGGCCCCGGGGCCGCAAATCGGTTGGCGCGAGGGCGTTGACCTCGGGTGTGAAGTACTTGTCGTAGGTGCCCAGGCGCACGTCGAAGTAGTGCTGCAGCAGCTTGGATACGGCGCCCACCCCGCAACCCCAGTCCAGCCAGTCGTCAGGCTGGATCAGGCCCTGCTTGCGCATGAGCGACAGCATCAGCGCCTGGTTGAAATAGCGCTGGTTGCGGTTGTAGGGGTTGTCTTCGGTGTAGTGGGTCTGCGCGTGAAAATCGTTGTTGAGCCGGGCCCAACGTTCATCGCTCATCTCCAGATGGGTCCTGGAGGCGGCAAAGCCGCAGGCAGGGCACTTCCAGTAGTCGACCTGGCCCAGATCGAAGGCATTGAATGCCTTGCTGAAGAACCATGCCATCTCGGATCGGCAGATCATGCATTCCATCGCGGTTTGCCTTTCGGGCTGGTGCCGGGTGAAGTGGGTGGCGCGAGGCGGGGGGCCGTTCACGTTCATTATCTCCTTGCGTGAGGCCTGCCAGATCCAGCGTGCATCACTGCCGCTGCCATAACTCGCCCGGGTGGCAGCGCAGCTGTGATTGGGTGTGTGCCATGCGCCTTGATCAGCTTGGGCCGATTCACTTGCCGCCGTCGCGGCTGATAACCTGGTTCAGCCATCGCGTGATGGGTTGCTCGACATGCCGGTGAAACAACCAGGCCACGGCGCAGCTGGCCAGCACCATCAACAAGGTCGCGCCGAGGATGAGGGGCGTGGCGAGCGCCGTCTGGTGGGCGCCGGTGCGCATGAACGCCGCCGTGACCAGCTTGCTCAAGGGCGACAGCACGGGGATGTGGATCAGGTAGAGCGCGTAAGACGCGTTGCCCAGCCTGACCAGCAGGTGATCGGGCGACAAGGCCCAGCCGCCATCCTCCATGCGCACCAGGCCCCAGATGGTTGCTGTACTGGCGGCGCCATAAGCGAGCACCCGCCAGTGGTAGCGCGGCTCGCCAAACGTCTGCATGTCCCACACGGCCAGGGCCATGAAGGCCAGGGCGGCGCACAGGCACAAGGCCAGGGCATATCGCATGGGCCGTCGTGTGCAGGTGAGCATGGCCAGCGCGGCGCCCATGGCCAGCAGGATCACGAGGTCATTGGTGAAGAAATGCTGAAGAAAACCATCCCCGAAGGCATGCCACTGCCGGTTGAGCACATACAGGGCCACGGGCACGCACAGCAGCCAGCGCCGGACCAGGGCCAGCGCCATCACCACATAAAACGCCATCTCGTGTTGCAGGGTCCAGGCCACAAACACCACAGGGGCGCCCGTGTCCCCGGGGGCGGTCGGCGCTTGTGGCAGCAACAACAGCGACTTGATCAGCGTCAGCGCATCGTGGGGCAGGACCACACGTGAGTGGGGCATCAGGCTGGCTGCGGCGCATGTCAGGGCAAACACCAGCCAGTAGACCGGGTAGATGCGCGCGGCGCGCTTGAGCAGGTAGCCCTTGACGCGTGCAGGGTGATCAAAATCCTGCAGGTGAACGCGGGTGACGATGAAGCCGCTGAGCACGAAGAAGAAGGGCACCCCGGCATCGCCAAATGAGAACAGGCGCGCCACAAAGTCTGCAGCGTGGCCCAGGTAAAGCTCGTTGCGCAGGTTGTTGCTCGCATGCAGGCACACCACCATGAGGGCGGCCAGTGCGCGACATGCTTGAAGTGACAGGTACACCGTGTGACCTCAATCCGCTGACATCGCGCGCCACACGATGTGGAACAACTCGTCGAACTGGTCGATCAGCGGGCGCTTCTCGCCGCGCACGATGTGCATCAGCACCACGCGGCCGATGATACCCATGAACACGTCCAGCAGCACCTTGGACGACACCTGCTTGTTGAGCACGCCGCGCGCCTGCCCGTCCTTGAACACGCCCAGGAAGGCGGTCATCAGCTCGGGGCTTTCATAGATGCGGATGTTCTTGTGCTTGGACACGGGCACGGCCGTGAACAGCAACATCATCACGGCGGGGTGCTTGTCCATGTAGTCCAGTGTGACCCAGAAGGTCTTGCGCAGGCGCTCGCGTGCGTCGTCGATGCCTTGTAGGTGGTCCAGCATGCGCTCGGCCAGGCGGCCCAGCATCACGTCCAGCATGGCGTAGACCAGCACCTCCTTGCTGCCGAAGTACTTGTAAATGGTCTGCAGCGACACATTGGCCGCCTTGGCCACGTCCAGCAGGCTCACCTCATGGAAGTCCTGGTTGGAGAACAACTCCAGCACCGCCTTCTCGATGCGGCTGAGCGTGTCGGCGCGCATGGTGCTGAGCGCGGCACGGCGGTCATCGACGGTGCTGGGCTGGTGGCGGCGGGTGGTGGACGAGGGCATGGCAGGCGACGACGGGCAGAGACAGGGAAGCGGACATTCCGGTATGGAAATCCATATTACCAAATGCGGCCAAGATGGCGCCAATTGACCAAATCTGCTTGCCAACTGAGCGGTGTGACGCCAAGATTCGCTGGTTGACGCATGCGTCACCTCACAGAGGGTGCAAGGGCGACAAAAGCCCAAAACCTGTCGCCGAAGATGCCCTTTTTGCGGGTTTCTACTGACGGTAATTTAGATTACCGTCCTGAAAAGGCCATGAGGTGTGAAGCAATCGTCGTTTTGTTGGTACCGAGGAGACTTTGCCCCATGGCTATTCAGAATTTCGCCCCCGCATGGATGACCGAAGAACACCAGATGGTGTTCGACTCTGCCAAACGCTTCATGACCGAGCAGTGGCAGCCCAAGGATGAAGCCTGGCGCGCCCAGGGCATGATGGACCGTCAGGCCTGGGAAGACGCGGGCGCCAATGGCTTCCTGTGCGCCTCGATGCCGGAGCAATACGGTGGTGGCGGTGGTGACTTCGGCCACGAAGCCGCGCTGGTGCTGGCCCAGGGTGAAGCCGGCATCGGTGGCTTTGGCGGCTCGCTGCACTCGGGCATCGTCGCTCCCTACATCCTGCATTACGGCACGGAAGAGCAAAAGAAGCGCTGGCTGCCCAAGCTGGCCACGGGCGAGTACATCGGCGCCATCGCCATGACCGAACCCGGCACCGGCTCCGACCTGCAAGGCGTGCGCACGCTGGCCCTGAAGTCGGAAGACGGCCAGACCTACAAGATCAACGGCAGCAAGACCTTCATCACCAATGGTCAGTTGGCCAACCTGGTCATCGTGGTGTGCAAGACCGACAAGGACAAGGGCGCACAAGGCATCTCCCTGTTCGTGGTCGAAACCGACGAGGCCCCCGGCTTCCGCCGTGGTCGCAACCTCGACAAGATCGGCATGGAGGCGCAAGACACCTCCGAGCTGTTCTTTGACGACGTGGTGGTGAGCAAGCACAACCTGATCGGTGAGAACGAAGGCATGGGCTTCTTCCAGCTGATGCAGGAGCTGCCTCAGGAGCGCATGCTGGTGGCCCTGGCCGGTATCGCCGCCATGGAATACGCCATGAAGGTCACGCTCGAGTACACGAAAGAGCGCAAGGCTTTCGGCAAGCCCATCTTCTCGTTCCAGAACACCCGCTTCAAGCTGGCTGAATGCCAGGCCCTGCTGCTGGCTTCGCGTGCGCTGGTCGATGCGGCCATGGTCTCGCACCTCAAGGGCGAACTGGGCGTGGACCGCGCGGCACTGATCAAGTACTGGATCACCGACAACCAGTGCAAGCTGATTGACGAATGCCTGCAGCTCTTCGGTGGCTATGGCTACATGAAGGAATACCCGATCGCCCGCCTGTGGGCCGATTCGCGTGTGCAGCGCATCTATGGCGGCACCAACGAAATCATGAAAGAGCTCGCAAGTCGTTTCTTGTGATCTCTTCCTGCTGAACCACTTCACTCAAACATACCGAGGAGCTTCCAATGACCGAAGCGTATATTTTTGATACCGTGCGCACGCCGCGCGGCAAGGGCAAGAAAGACGGCAGCCTGCACCAGGCCACGCCCGTGTGGCTGCTGCGCACACTGCTGCAGGCCCTGCAAAGCCGCAACAAGCTGGACACCTCGCTGGTCGACGACCTCGTGCTGGGTTGCGTGACCCCCGTGGGCGAGCAAGGTGCCGACATCGCACGCACCGCCATCCTGGACGCCGGCTGGGCCCAGTCCGTGTCGGGCGTGACCCTGTCGCGTTTCTGCGCTTCCGGTCTGGAAGCCATCAACCAGGCCGCGCAGCGCATTGGCTCGGGCATGGAAGACATGATCGTGGCCGGTGGCGTGGAATCCATGAGCCGTTGGCCCATGGGCTCTGACGGCGGCGCCTGGGTCATGGACCCCCGCATCAACAGCGGCACCGCCTTCGTGCCCCAAGGCATCAGCGCCGACCTGATCGCCACGCTGGAAGGCTTCAGCCGCACTGATCTGGACGCGTTCGCGGCCGAGTCGCACCGCCGTGCGGCCGTGGCGCAAGCCGAAGGCCGCTTTGCCAAGTCCGTGGTGCCCGTGAAGGACATCAACGGCATGGTGATGCTGGACCGTGATGAAACCGTGCGCCCCGGTACCTCGGTCGAGACCCTGTCCAAGCTGATGCCCTCGTTCGAGATGATGGGCACCATGGGCTTTGACGCCACGGCCCTGGACAAGTACACCACCATCGAGAAGATCCTCCACGCGCACCACGCCGGCAACTCGTCGGGCATCGTGGACGGCGCGGCCCTGGTGCTGCTGGGCAGCAAGGAAGCCGGCATCAAGGCTGGTCTGAAGCCCCGCGCCAAGGTGCGCATGTGCTCGGTGATTGGTTCGGAGCCCACCATCATGCTGACCGGCCCGACACCGGCCTGCCAGAAGGCGCTCAACAAGCTGGGCATGACCGCAGGCGACATCGACCTGTGGGAAATCAACGAGGCCTTCGCCACCGTGCCCATGAAGACCGCCAAGGATCTGGGCGTGTCGCTGGACCGTGTGAACGTCAACGGCGGTGCCATCGCCATGGGCCACCCCCTGGGTGCCACGGGCGCCATCATCCTGGGCACGGCCCTGGACGAACTGGAGCGCACGGGCAAGGCCACGGCCTTGGCCACCCTGTGTATCGGTGCCGGTATGGGCATCGCCACCATCATCGAACGCGTCTGATCAGGAGGCACACACCATGACTCAACAAGCCTTCACCTTTGACGTCGATGCCAACGGCATCGGCCTCGTCACCATCGACATGCCCGGTCGGGCCATGAACGTGCTCAACCCCACGCTGGTGGCCCCGTTTGCCGAACTGGTCAACAAGCTGGAAACCGACGCCTCCCTCAAGGGCCTGGTCATCACCTCCGGCAAGTCGACCTTCATCGTGGGCGCCGACATCGACCAGCTCACGCAGATCACCAGCGCTGAAGAAGCCTTCAAGCTGTGCGAAGACCTCAAGGGCATGATGCGCCGCATGGAAAAGTGCGGCAAGCCCGTGGTCGCTGCGCTGAACGGCACGGCACTCGGCGGCGGCCTGGAGCTGGCCCTGGCTTGTCATGCCCGTATCGCCCTGGACGACCCCAAGGCCAAGTTCGGTCTGCCTGAAGTCAAGCTGGGCCTGCTGCCTGGCGGTGGCGGCACGCAACGTGTGCCCCGCCTGATCGGCATCCAGAAAGCCATGGACCTGATCACCCAAGGCAAGGAGCTGACCGCCGCCAAGGCCAAGGAAATGGGCCTGGTGACCGACCTGGCCACCACGCGCGACGAGCTGCTGGCCAAGGCCAAGGCCTGGTGCGCGGCCAACCCCAAGCCCTCGGCACCTTGGGACACCAAGGGCTTCCGCATCCCCGGTGGCGACAGCAAGAGCCCGGCCGTGGTGCAGGTGCTGGCCATTGCCCCGTCGATGGCGAACGCCAAGGCGCATGGCAACTACCCCGCGCTCACGCACATCATGTCCTGCCTGTTTGAAGGCTGCCTGCTGGACTTTGATGCCGCCTCGCAAGTGGAGTCGCGTTACTTCGCCGCCTGCGTCGTGTCGCAGACCAGCAAGAACATGATCAACACCTTGTGGCACCAACTGAACGCCATCAAGAAGGGCCAGTCGCGCCCCAAGGGGCCTGCTGAATCCAAGGTCAAGAAGCTGGGCGTGCTGGGCGCCGGCATGATGGGGGCAGGCATTGCCTACGTGTCGGCCAAGGTCGGCATCGACGTGGTGCTGCTGGACACCAGCCTGGACAACGCCGAAAAGGGCAAGGCCTACTCGCAAGGCATCCTGGACAAGGCCGTGGCCCGCGGCCGCAGCACGCCAGACAAGCGTGACGCCTTGCTGGCGCGCATCAAGCCCACCACGTCTTATGCCGACCTGGAAGGCTGCGACCTGGTGATCGAAGCCGTGTTCGAAGACCGTGGCATCAAGGCTGCCTGCACGCAGCAGTCTGAAGCCGTGATCCCCGCCACCGCGGTGTACGCCTCGAACACCTCGACGCTGCCCATCACCGGCCTGGCGCAGGCCAGCTCGCGCCCGGCCAACTTCCTGGGCCTGCACTTCTTCTCGCCCGTGGACAAGATGCCCCTGGTCGAGATCATCGTCGGCAAGGAAACCTCGGACGAGACCTTGGCCCGTGGCTTTGACTACGTGCTGCAGATCGGCAAGACCCCGATCGTGGTCAATGACAAGCGCGGCTTCTACACCTCGCGCGTGTTCACGACCTACATCATGGAAGGCATGGCCATGCTGGGCGAGGGCATCCACCCGCGTTCCATCGAGGTGGCTGGCCTGAAGGCAGGCATGCCCATGCCGCCGCTGGCCCTGCAAGATGAGGTCTCGCTGAGCCTGTCGCTGCACATCGCCGAGCAGACCCGCAAGGACCTGGAAGCCGAAGGCCTGAGCCTGCCCGTGCACCCTGGTTTCGCCGTGGTGCAGAAGATCGGTGGTGAGCACAAGCGCATCGGCAAGAAGGCCGCCCAAGGCTTCTACGACTACAGCGGCAAGGACAAGAGCCTGTGGCCCGGCCTGACCGAGGTCTACCCACCCAAGGCCGTGCAGCCCTCTCAGCAAGAGCTGGTGGACCGCATGCTCTACGCCCAGGCCAATGAAGCTGCGCGCTGCTACGAAGAAAACGTGGTGCGCTCGGTGGCCGACACCAACATCGGCTCGATCTTCGGCTGGGGCTTCGCGCCCAACCAGGGCGGCGCGCTGCAGTTCATCAACGCGGTGGGCCCCAAGCGGTTCGTCGAGCGTGCGCGTGAGCTGGCCAAGCAATACGGCCCGCGCTTCGAGCCCGCTGCCATCGTGGTGAAGATGGCTGCAGAGGGTGGCCGCTTCGAGGACAAGCTGTGAGCGTTGAGGCTGGACCCTTGTCTGGCCTCCTGTCAGGCCTGCGTGTGATCGACCTCACGCGCAACCTGCCAGGGCCTTTTGGCACGCGCATGCTGGCCGACCTGGGTGCCGAGATCATCAAGGTGGAGCCGCCGGAAGGCGACCCCGCGCGCCCGCTGGGCACCTTGTTCGAGGCGCTCAACCACGGCAAGGAAAGCCGCAAGATCGATTTCAAGAACGCGGCTGAGCTCACTCAGCTGCGCGACTGGATCGCGACGGCGGACGTGATGGTCGACAGCTTCCGCCCTGGTGTGCTCAAGGCCATGGGCCTGGACTGGGATGCGCTCAAGGTGCTCAACCCCAAGCTGGTCATGGTGTCCATCACGGGCTATGGACAGCAAGGGGTGTGGGCGCAGCGCGCTGGCCATGACCTGAACTTCATGGCGATCTCCGGCGTGCTGGACCAGGTGCGGGCGCCCACGGGTGAGCTGGCCTTGTCCAATGTGCAATGGGGTGACCTGGCGGCAGGTTCGTCCATGGCCTGCATCGCCATCCTGTCGGCGGTGTACGACGCGGGCAAACGGGGCAAGGGTCGTCACATCGATGTGAGCATGACCCATGGGCTGCATGCGCACCTGGTGATGCCCAAGTCCACCGGGGCCTTGCTGGCGCCGATGCTGGGCGGGCGCATGCCGGGTGCGGGTGAGGACATGCTCAATGGCGTGCTGCCTTGCTACAACCTGTATGCCACGGCGGATGGCCGCCACCTGGCGGTGGGTTCGCTGGAGTTCAAGTTCTGGAAGGCGGCCTGCGAGGTGTTCGAGCGGCCTGACTGGGTGAACCGCCACTGGCAGCGTGGCCAGATGCCGGGCTCGCCCGATTGCATCGAACTGCGCAAGGATGTGGCTGCGTTGGTGGCATCCAAGCCCTTGGCGGATTGGGCCGAGCGCTTCGAGCAGGCCGATGCCTGTGTGACGCCGGTGCTGACCTTGGCCGAGGCGCAAGCCCATCCGCTGTTTGCGGGGCAGGCGCAGGTGCAGCCTTGGTCGCCGGTTGGCTGATGAACTGATTGATGTTTGAGACTGACCGGGGGGTCAGACGGGTACGGGCCTGGTGAGCAGTTGGCGCCAGGCCCGTATTTCTTTGTGTGCTCGGCGTGTGGCGATTGACGTTGGCGTGTGGGGTGGTTTGTTGGGGTGCGCTTTGTCGGGGCAGCGCGGGGCGCGGCTGAGGTGGCGTGCGGCTGGGCTTCATGTTGACGGTACTGCTTTGCAAGCAGGACTACCCTGTGCTGCTCGTGCCAAGGTGGCGCTGGCGAACTCCCTGCGCGCCCTGACGGCCGCTCCGGTCGAACAACGCCAGCGAGTTTGATGGTCGAAGCGCACTGCGTGCGCCCACCTTGTCACTGCGCATCTCGGCGTCACCAAGGCGCCCCGCCGCACGCCACCTCAGCCTTTGATCGCCCCACTTGCGTGTCGCCACGGTTGCTGGCGCCGCGAAGAGTGAAGCAACAAGACAGGAGCTGCTACGGCAAGGGCAAGAATTTTGTTGCGCGAAGCCTGGCCCGTTCCCTTCACCAGAACCTGCAGCCTGAGCAGGCCACCAGCGAGGCGGAGAAGGGCTGAGCCGGCATCTGGCCGGGCGCCTTGGTGACGCCGAGATGCGCAGTGGCGAGGTGGGCACGCGCAGCGTGCTTCGTTCATCTGACTGGCCCGACTTGTTTGAACGCAGCGGCGCAGCCGCGCAGTGAGTTGAAGGGCCCCACCTCGTCACGAGCATCGCAGGGCAGTCCCGCTTGCAAAGCGGGACCGTCAACATGAAGCCTGGACGGATGCTGGCTCAGCCCCCGCCTCGCGCTCCCCCTCCAAAACGATCAAACCCAAAACCACGTCTTCGCAGCCAGCCCCGCTAAAGCCGTCGTCAAAGCGTCAGGCCTGTTGAGTCGCATTGGGCGCTTCCACAAGCGCCTTGCCCTGGGCTTCCAGCGCCCGCGCCATCTCCTTGCGGAAACGGTTGAGCTCCTGCACGCTGGCAAAACTGCGGTCCATCAGCGAACTCAGGTTGTGCAAGATGCGCTCCACCACCTTGCCCTCCCACACCGCATCGAACTGGATTTGCTTGTCCAGCCACGTCTCCAGCCACTCCGGGTCCGGCAGGCGCGACTGGATGGTGTCACGCGGGAACAGCTTGGTGCTCACGTGCAGATTGGTCGGGTGCAGGGCCTGGGCCGTGCGCCGCGCACTGGCCATCAGCACGCCCACCTTGCTGAACGCTGCACGGGCCTCATCGCCAAAACGGTTCAGCGCCTTCTTCATGTAGCGCAAGTAGGCGCCGCCATGGCGGGCCTCGTCACGCGAGAGTGTCTCGTAAATCGCCTTGATCACCGGCTCGGTGTGCCACTCGGCCGCGCGGCGGTACCAATGGTGCAGTCGCACCTCGCCGCAAAAATGCAGCATCAGCGTCTCCAGCGCAGGCGCCGGGTCAAACTCGAAGCGCACCTCGTGCAACTCTTCTTCGGTGGGGACCAGATCCGGGCGGAAGCGGCGCAGGTACTCCATCAGCACCAGCGAGTGCTTCTGCTCTTCAAAGAACCACACGCTCATGAAGGCAGAAAAATCGCTGTCGTCGCGGTTGTCACGCAGGAACATCTCGGTGGCAGGCAGGGCAGCCCACTCGGTGATGGCATTCATCTTGATGGTCTGAGCCTGCTCATCACTGAGTTTGCCGGCATCGAAGCTGCTCCAGGGGATGTCGGTGTCCATGTTCCAACGGACGGCTTCGAGTTGCTTGAACAGTTCGGGGTAAAGCATGGCGTTCTCCAGATCAATGAACCGCGCACCTTGGACAGCGTGCCCCAGCAAGGGGGATGCCACGCGACAGGTCGGCGACAGGCTAATGCACTTTCGTGACGTTTGAGCGAATGGATGCAGGCAAACCCGTGACAAGCCATGTTTTTGTGCCGCGTGTGCATCGGCTTTGTCGCCACGGGCGTATAGGGCTCAGTGCACACTGCGCACATCGATCCATTTCAGGAGGAGTCTCATGGGCCCCGATTTGCTGATGTCCTTTCGTCGTTCGTCACTGGCCTTGCTGCTAGGTGGCCTGTCCTGGGGTGCCCAGTGTGCGCCGACCGTGCAGCCGGTACAAGTGCCGCCAACGGCGCCCGCAGGCGCGTCATCGCCAGCACCCGCCCCGGCCGCCTGCCCCGCCTTGCTCAACAAGACATTCCCCCGTCTGCAGGACGAAAAACCCCAGTCCCTGTGCCAGTACAGTGGCCAGGTGCTGCTGGTGGTCAACACCGCCAGCTACTGCGGCTTCACCAAGCAGTACAAGGGCCTGGAAGCGCTGTACGCCAAATACAAGGATAAGGGCCTGGTCGTGCTGGGCTTCCCCTCCAACGACTTTGGCAGCCAGGAACCCGGCACCGCCAAGGAGATCGCCGAGTTCTGCGCCAACACCTACGGCGTGAAGTTCCCCATGTTCGCCAAGAGCCATGTGGTCGGTGACGAGGCCAACCCGCTCCACGCCGAGTTGCGCAAGGCCACCGGCACCCGCCCGAAGTGGAACTTCTACAAGTACCTGATCGGGCGTGACGGGCAGGCCGTCCAGGCCTACAGCAGCATGACCTCGCCAGATGACCGCGATCTCATTGAGGACATCGAAAAGCAGCTTGCTGCAAAAAAGTGACTGATGAGTTACAGTATGAACTGTTCGGTATTTTTTGATTTGACCGGCACTTGATCGGCGTTTCACACTGACTTTGCCCGGGCTTGGCGGCCCGGGGCGTGAACACCGGTCTGCCCACGACAGGAGTCGCGCATGAAACGCATTGCCGTGATCGGAGCGGGTATTGCCGGCCTGGGGGCCGCCTATCGGCTGGCCACCTCGCCCGGTGAGCGCCATGTGACCCTGTTCGAGGCCGGCGGGCATTTCGGCGGTCATGCCAACACGGTGGACGTGACCCTGCCCGACGCACACGGCAAGCCCGTCACCCATGGGGTGGACACAGGCTTTCTGGTGTTCAACGAGCGCACCTACCCGCACCTCATCCGCCTGTTTGCCGAGCTGGACGTGCCCACGGCCAAGTCGGAGATGTCTTTCTCGGTGCAGGTGCCGGCTGATGCGCAAGGCCTGTCGGGCTTGCAACCAGGCTTGCAGTGGTGTGGCTCCAGCCTCAACAGTGTGTTTGCCCAGCGCCGCAACCTGCTGTCGCGCGCCTTCTGGCGCATGCTGGCCGACCTGGTGCGCTTCAACCGCCTGACGACGCGCCTGGCCCTCAAGGGCTCCGAAGCCCAGCTGCGCGAGCCCATCGGCGACTTCCTGCAACGCGAAGGCTTCAGCGCCGCTTTCCGCGAAGGCTATCTGCTGCCCATGGTGGCGTGCATCTGGTCCTGCCCTGTGCAGCAGATGATGCGTTTCCCCATGGCCACACTGATCCGCTTTTGCCACAACCATGGCCTGCTGCAAGTGGCCAACCGGCCTCAGTGGTACACCGTGGCCGGTGGGTCACGCGAGTATGTGCGCCGCCTGATGGCCGCCTTGCCGGATGCGCGGCTCAACACGCCGGTGCACAGCCTGATCCCCTTGGGTGATGAAGGCAGCGCCGGGGTGATGGTGCACAGCGCGGTCGGCGCCGAGCGGTTTGACGAGGTCGTGCTGGCCACGCATTCCGACCAGGCCCTGGGCCTGCTGGGTTCAGGTGCCACCGCGGCGGAGCGCGGCGTGCTGGGGGCCATCCACTACCACCGCAACCGCGCCGTGCTGCACACCGACGTGGCCATGCTGCCCGCGCAGCAACTGGCCTGGGCGGCCTGGAACTACGAACGTGCCGCCAGACCCGATCAGGAAGACCGCGCCGTGTGCCTGCACTACCTGATCAACCAGCTGCAGCCCGTGCCCTGGAAGCAGGCGGTGGTGGTGTCACTCAACCCCTTGCGTGAACCGGCGGCCGAGACGGTGCTGGCCGAGTTCGACTACGCCCACCCCATCTTCGACCAGGAGGCCATCGAGGCCCAACGGCAACTGCACACCATCCAGGGCCGCCGCCATATCTGGTTTGCAGGCGCCTGGGCCGGTTATGGCTTCCATGAGGACGGGCTCAAGTCCGGCCTGGCCGTGGCCTCTGGCCTGCTCGCGCGTGAGGGGATTTTGCTGCCTGTGGATGCCAGCGACCTCGCCGCCGACTACCTGCGCCTGCATGGCCAGCCCGGTGAGGAGATGGCGGCATGAGCGCACGCGCCCTGATCGGCTTTGGCGAGGTGCGCCACACGCGCCTCAAGCCCGCCCGTCATGCCTTTCGCTACGGCACCTACTTCTGGCTGTTGCCCATGCGCGCCCTGGCCCGTGAGCCGCAGGCCATCGTGCGGCGCAACCGGCGTGGCTGGCTGAGCTTTCACGACGCCGACCATGGCGCCGGTGGCCAGGATGCGCTGGCCTGGCTTGACGGCCTGCTGCGCAGCCAGGGCCTGTGGCAAGCCGATCTGCCGGATGGCGAAGTCTGGTTGCAGACCTACCCGCGCGTGATGGGTTATGCCTTCAAGCCCGTGAGCTTCTGGTACGTGCACCGGCCCGATGGCGGCCTGCATGCCATCGTGGTCGAGGTCAACAACACCTTTGGCGAGCGCCATTGCTACCTGCTCGGCGGCGCGCAACTGGGTTGGGGGCGCGAGATCGAATCCGACAAGGTCTTTCACGTCTCGCCGTTCTGCGAGACACAAGGGCGCTACCGCTTTCGCTTCATGCGCACTGCGCAGCGCCTGATTGCGCGCGTGGACCATGACGATGAAGGCGGCCCCTTGATCCAGACCGCCCTCAGCGGCGTATTGCAAGCATTGGACGCGACCAGCGCGCGCCGGGCCTTCTGGGGCTGGCCACTCATGACCTTTGGCGTGGTGGCCCGCATCCACTGGCAGGCGCTTCAGTTGTGGCTCAAGCGCGTGCCGTTTTTCAGCAAGCCCGAGCCGCCCGATCAATTCGCCACCGGCCCCCGTGCCCGCAGTACACCATGAACCGCATGACGATCTCATCATCATCTTCCACTGGCTTGCACCTGCCCCAGCAGGCACCGGCGGCCGCCCGCCTGGCCTTGCGCCTGTTGCAGCGACTGCAGATCGGCTCGCTGGATGTGCAATACCCCGACGGCAGCACCGCGCGCTTTGGCCAGGCGCCCGATGTGGGTGGCCACGCGCCCCGTGCCACGCTGCACCTGCACAACTGGCGTGTGTGCGCGGCGGCGATGAAGTCGGGGGACATCGGCTTTGCCGAGGGCTACATCAACGGCGACTGGTCCACCTCGGACCTGACGGCCTTGCTCAAGCTCTTCATTGCCAACCGCCAGCAGATCGACGATGCGATCTATGGCAATTGGTGGGGGCGCTTGCTCTACCGTGTTCGCCACCTGCTCAACCACAACTCCAAGGCCAACAGCCGCAAGAACATCCAGGCGCACTATGACCTGGGCAATGCCTTCTACCGGCTCTGGCTGGACTCAACCATGAGCTACTCCAGCGCCTGGTTTGAAGGCGACCACAGCAAGCCCATGGTTGAGGCGCAACGGGCCAAGGTCAAGCGTGCGCTGAACGAAGCCGGCGTGACCGCGGAGGCACCGGGCCAGCGTGTGCTGGAGATCGGCTGCGGCTGGGGCGGCCTGGCCGAGATCGCCGCCGCCGAGCACGGCGCGCACGTCACGGGCGTGACCTTGTCCACCGAGCAACTGGCGTGGGCCACGGAGCGCATGGCCAAGGCGGGCCTGTCGGGCCAGGCCGATCTGCGCCTGCAGGATTACCGCGACATCCGCGAGGCACCCTTTGATGCCATCGTGTCCATCGAGATGTTCGAGGCTGTGGGCCGCGAGTACTGGGCAGGCTACTTCGAGACCCTCAGGCGCTGCCTCAAGCCGGGTGGCAAGGCCTGCCTGCAGACCATCACCATCCACGATGATCTGTTCGAGCGCTATGTGAAGTCCACCGACTTCATCCAGCAGTACATCTTCCCCGGTGGCCTGCTGCCCAGCGACAAGGCCTTCCGTGAAGAAGCGCAGCGTGCCGGCTTGGAAGTCGTCAAGGCCATGGCCTTCGGGCCTGATTACGCCGAGACCCTGCGCCGCTGGCGTGCCGATTTCCACCGCCACATCCAGCAGGTGCAAGGCCTGGGCTTTGATGAGCGCTTTCAGCGCATCTGGGAGTTCTACCTGGCCTACTGCGAAGCCGCCTTCGACATGGGCAACACCAACGTGGTTCAGTACACCTTGCGCAAGCCGGGCTGATCCACGCTCAAGCCTGCACCACCATGAGCCAAGCCGTCCTGCCCCACGCTGCGTGTGCGCGCTATGGCTTGCTGGGTTTGCCACTGGCCTTCGTGGCCATGCCCTTGTACGTGGTGTTGCCAGCGCACTATGGCCAGACCCTGGGCGTGCCCTTGGGCCTGCTGGGCGCCTTGCTGCTTGGGGCCAGGCTGGCCGATGCCCTGGTTGACCCTTTGATCGGGCGCTGGGCTGATCGCCTGTTGCACCAGCCCAGGCACGCGGCCGGGGCCATGTGGGCGATGGCGGTTGTGTTGTCGCTGGGTTTTGCTGCCCTGTTCTTCCCGCAGACCAGCGGGCAGGGTGCCTTGTTGTGGTGGTGTGCTGCCACCATGGTATTGACCTTTGCGGCCTACAGCCTGGGCAGTGTGCTCTACCTGGCCTGGGGTAGCCGGCTGGGCGGCAACGTGGCCCAACGCGCGCGCCTGGTGGCCTGGCGTGAAGGCTTCGGCCTGCTGGGCGTGGTGCTGGCCAATGTGCTGGCCGTTCAAGCCGGGCTGGGGTGGACGGCCCTGGTCTTGCTCTTGACTTTGTTGATCGGCGTGGGCAGCCTGGTGCAAGGGCCACGGCCCACCGCCGTTGACGCGGAGTTGGCACCACCGGCGCGCCTGAGCCTGCGCGAGCTGGGCTTGCCCTGGCAGGGCCCGGCCTTCCGCAAGCTGTTGAGCCTGTTCCTGCTCAACGGCGTGGCCAGTGCCATCCCGGCCACGCTGGTGCTGTTCTTCATCCAGGATCGCCTGCAGGCCCACACATGGACTGCCGCCTTCCTGGGCGTTTACTTCCTGATGGCCGCCTTGAGCGTGCCTTTCTGGGTTCGCCTCATTACCCGCCTGGGCCCCATGCGGGCCTGGTCACTGGGCATGGCCTTGAGCGTGCTGAGCTTTGCCGGCGTGCTGATGCTGGGTGCGGGCGATGCGCCGGCCTACCTGCTGATCTGCGTGTGCAGCGGCTGGGCCCTGGGGGCCGACCTCACCGCCCCCGGTACCTTGTTGACCGGCGTGGTGCAGCGGGCCGGGCATGCGGACCAGGCTGAAGGCATGTATGCGGGCTGGTGGCAATGGGCTACCAAACTCAACCTGGCCCTGGCCGCCGGCCTGGCCTTACCGGCCTTGCACTGGCTGGGCTATGCACCCGGCGCGCGTGATGCGCAGGCCTTGCTGTCGCTCACGCTGGTCTATGGCGCCTTGCCCTGTCTGTTCAAACTGCTGTCGCTGGCCTGGTGCTGGCGCTGGCGCAACCTGGCCGCATGAGGACGAACTGATCATGGCGCAACGACGCTTCCACCTTGCTGCTGCCGCCACGGCCTTGCTGGCGATCACGCTGGCCGGCTGTGCCGGCGCACCCATGCCCGCGGACTACGCCCGCGAGCAACCCACGCTGAACCTGCGTGAGTACTTCAATGGCCCGCTGACCGCACACGGCATCTTCACGGATCGGTCCGGGCGCGTGGTCAAGCGCTTCACCGTGCAGATGGTGGGGAGCTGGCAGGGCCAGAACGGTGTGCTCGAAGAAGACTTCACCTACAGCGATGGCAGCAAGCAGCGTCGCGTGTGGCGCCTCACCGACCTGGGCCAGGGGCGCTGGCGCGGCCAGGCCGACGACGTGGTGGGCGAAGCCCTGGGCGAAGTCGCCGGCAACGCCCTGAACTGGCACTACACGCTCAGCCTGCCCGTGGACGGCAAGACCTACGAGGTGCAGTTCAACGACTGGATGTACCTCATGGACAACCGCACCATGCTCAACAAGGCCGTGATGAGCAAGTTCGGCTTCACCCTGGGTGAGGTCACCCTGAGTTTCAGCAAGCCCTGACACCCTAGCCGAGCCTACCCCATGTCCCTCAACCCCCCCATCACCCACTGGGCCGGCCGCACGGTCTGGCTGATCGGTGCGTCCACCGGCATCGGCCGCGCGACGGCCTCGCGGCTGCATGCCCTGGGTGCCCAGGTCATCGTCTCGGCGCGCAACGAGGCGGCCCTGCGGGCCTTCGTGGTGCAACACCCGGGCAGCGAAGCCGTGGTGCTGGATGTGGTGGACGCCGCATCGGTCAAGCTGGCCGGCGAGCGCGTGCTGGCGCTGGCACGCCAAGGCCGGCTCGACATGGTGGTGTACTGCGCCGGGCACTACAAGCCCATGCGCGCGCAGGACTTCGATCTGGCCGAGGCCATGCGCCACCAGCACATCAACTACGACGGGGCGCTCTACGTGCTGGACGCGGTGCTGCCGACCCTGCTGCAGCAAGGCGGCGGGCACCTCAGCCTGGTGGCCAGCGTGGCGGGTTTCCGGGGTTTGCCCAAGGCGCTGGCCTACGGGCCCACCAAAGCGGCGCTCAACAGCCTGGCCGAGACGCTCTACCTGGACCTGAGCCCGCAAGGCATCGGCGTGTCGGTCATCAACCCGGGTTTTGTGGCCACGCCCATGACGGCGCACAATGACTTCAGCATGCCGGCCTTGCTGACGCCCGAGCAGGCCGCTCACGAGATGATCTCGGGCTGGGAGGCGGGCGCGTTCGAGATCCATTTCCCGCGGCGCTTCACCCTGTGGCTCAAGCTGCTGCGCCACCTGCCGCATGCCCTGTACTTCCCTGCCGTGCGCCGGGTCACCGGCCAATGAGTTGAAGGAGCACCCCATGAGCGTCACCCCCATGCCTTCCAGCCGCACCGACGTGGCCCACCAGGCCATGCCGCTCATCGTGGCGTTTTTCGAGAACCTCAAGGAAGAAGACCTGTCCGAGCTGGCCCGTCTCTACGCCCGCGAAGCCCGTTTCAAGGACCCGTTCAACGAGGTGCAGGGCCTGCTGGCCATCGATGCCATCTTCCAGCACATGTTCCAGACGCTGGACTTGCCGCATTTCGTGGTCAAGGAGCGCATGGCGCAAGGGCAGCAGGCCTTCCTCACCTGGGATTTCCGCTTCCGCTTCAAGGGCCAGCCGAACTGGCAGACCATCCACGGCGCCACGCGCCTGCAGTTCGACGCCCAGGGCCTGGTGATCGAGCACCGTGACTATTGGGACGCGGCCGAGGAGCTGTACGAAAAGCTGCCCGTGCTCGGCACCCTGCTGCGCTGGCTCAAGCGGCGGGTGATGAGCTGAAGCCAGGGCGAGTGGACCAGGCAAAAAAAACCCCGCCACGAAGGCGGGGCTGCGCAAACCCTGTGATTTTGTGAAGTGGCCCGTCGCCGGCCGGCGCGAACCGCGTGTTTTCCCTCTCCCTGGAACCGTGTGACAGCACGATTCAAAAATGTAGATGGAACCGACACGATCCATATCCCCCCGTGGGGGGATAAGTGGTTGGTCGCCTGCATGGGCCAAGCCAAGTCCCCAGGAGGGATGGGGGCTTGCACGCCTGGCGCCCACTTAAATAGGGGGGTGCTTGTGCACAAAGGCACGTGAGGGCGCGCGATGGCCTGACCAACCCTCAAGTTGGGGGATGACGGCACCGATGGACAAGTCATGATGGCCTTGAGGACCTGGGAATGGGCCTTATCTACAAGGCAAGCCTGAAGGACCACGGAGTATCGTTCATGCACATGCTTTACAACTCGGACAGCTATGCGGTCGTCCAGATCGAGCTGCCGGCCACGGAAATCCTGCTGTCGGTTGACCCGTCAGCCAGCCTCAAGCGGGGCGGCTACGAAATCGTGGACAAGTTTGCCCGCAAGGAACTCTTCATCGAAGGGGCCCTGGCCGAATCCTTCAAGGAAGGCGTCGAAGCCCTGATCGAGACCTCGCCCAGCGTCGAGGAGTTCGATGCCTACCTGGAACGCTTTGCCGGCATGGCGCAGCAGCCGGTCGTGATGCATTGAACAATTTGTTTGATTTGCGCGCCTGAACAGGCTCAAGTGCACCCCCTCCCGCGTCGAAAACCGATCACGTCAAGAAGTGATTGATCGGGTCTGGCGCGAGGTCCCCCTGCAAGGTGGGCCTTTCTGGGGAAATGCGCATGTCACAACAATGGATGGAGCCGCATTACGACGCGGTGCTGCTGCTGGCAGCCTCCGCGATCGGCGTGTATGCCCTTTATTTGCAAAGCCTGGTGGTGCGCCGCGTGCGCGCCCATGACCGGGATACCGCCTTCACCTGGTTGCTGGGCGGCGCCCTGAGCGTTGGCACGGCCATCTGGGCCGAAGGCCTGCTGGGCCTGATTGCCTTGAAGCTGCCCTTGCAGTTGGGCTATGTCCGCGCCATCGTGCTGGCGGCCTGGTTGCCCGCCGTGGTGCTGGGCGCGGGCTCCATCCGCATGTATTGCCAGCCCAGGCTGGCCATGCACATGCGGGTGATGGGCGGGCTGATGGTCAGTGCGGCCGTCTGCCTGCTGAACTTCATCATGGTCTCGTCCGTGGTGCTCAAACCCTCTGTGCAATGGGACCCCCGCTATGTCGGGGCCGCCATTGGCGTGTTGCTGCTGGCCAGTGCGGCCGGCTCGGTGTTCGTTCGCTGGGCGCTGGAGGGCACCTTGCGGCATGGGCGCACGCTGGCCGTGGCCGCCCTGGTGGCCATCCTGTTCCGTGCCGGGCAGATGCTGTTGATTGCCGCTGTGAACGTGCCGGTGGGCGCGGTCAGCGTCAGCGGCGATCAGATGTCGGGCGACTACCTGCAACTCTTGCTGACAGCCCCCGTCTTCCTGCTGCTGGCCGTGGTGCACCTGGGCACCGTGCTGGACGACCGTGCCATGCGTGGCCAGGCCGCCTTGAAGGCCTCGCTGCAGCAAGCGCAGGCGGCGCTGGAGGAGGCCGCTCAGCAGGACCCGTCCACCGGCTTGTTCAACCGCCAGGGCTTCGAGAAGCACCTGCGCGCTTTGCTGGAAGACCAGGGTAGCGAGGTAAAGTCGTTGTGCGTGTTCCGGCTCAGCCTGGATGGCTTCAAGTCCCATGTGGAAAGTTACGGCCATGACATGGGTGACGCCATCGTGCGGCATCTGGCCGGGCGCCTGCAAGGCCTGGTGCGCGAGGGTGACGTGCTGGCCCGGTCGGACACCGATGAGTACCTCCTGCTGTGCAAGGACCTGTCTGACGAGCACGTGATGGCCCAGCTGGCGCAGCGCCTGGGCGAGGCCATCCACGAGCCCTGCCTGATCCGTGACCAGGATGTGGTGCTCAGCGCGTCCATCGGCATCGCCAGCTTCCCCGCCAGCAACAATGTGGACCAGCTGCTGGGCCATTCACTGGATGCCATGTTGACGGCCCGCAAGGCCGGTGGTGGTGCGCACTGCCTGTATGAGCGCGGCATGGACCGCACCGGTGCGGAGCAGATCGAGATGCAGCGCGATCTGCGTCACGCCATTGCCCGCAACGAGTTGACGCTGTACTTCCAGCCCAAGCTGCACGCGCAAGACAAGACCCTGGCCGGCGTGGAGGCCTTGCTGCGCTGGACGCATCCGCAACGCGGCATGGTCAGCCCGGTGGACTTCATCCCCGTGGCCGAACGATTCGGCCTGATCGGCGAGCTGGGCTTGTGGGTGCTCAACGAGGCCTGCCGGCACATCCGCATCTGGCACGATGCGGGCCTCAACGTGCCCGTGGCCATCAACCTCTCGGCGCACCAGCTGCGGCAACCCGATCTGGAGCTGCGCGTGCGTGATGCGCTCAAGCGCCATAGGGTGCCCGCCCGCATGCTGATCATGGAGATCACCGAGTCCACTGCCATGGACGATATCGAGGCCTCCCTGCGCGTGTTCGACATGCTGGACACCATCGGGGTGCGCCTGTCCATCGACGACTTCGGTACCGGCTACTCCAGCCTGAGCTACCTGCGCCGCCTGCCGGCCCGCCAGCTCAAGATCGACCGCAGCTTCGTGAACGACCTGGCTGCGAGCCTGGATGCGCAGGCCATCGTGGAGGCCGTGGTGCGCCTGGCCCATGCCCTGGGCCTGGAGGTGGTGGCAGAAGGGGTCGAGACGCCTGAGCAGGCCTTGATCCTGACCCGCTTGCAATGCGATGAGTTGCAAGGCTTCCTGTATGCCGTCCCCATGCCTGAGGCGGCCTTGCTGGCCTGGTTGGTGCAGCATGGCGTCCAGGTGCAGAACGCGGCACCTGTGCCGGTGCACGCAGGTCACGAAGAAGAGGATTGGCGCGTCTGGGGGGAACAGGAGCTGGCCCGTTCATCATGAGCGCCGTGCAGACCTCCGTGTCACCCTGGTGGTGGATGCTGCTGGCGCTGCTGGGTGTGGCCGTGCTGATGTCGGTGCTGCGGGCCTGGCTGGCCTCCCGCGAGCGCGACCGCGAGGCCGACGAGCAGGGCACCACCCGTGCACCGCCACCGGTAGAGATCCCCACGCGCTTGACGCCCGATGTGCAGGACCCGGTCACCGGCCTGGCCACGCGGCTCTTGCTGGAAGACCAACTGGCCGCTGCCGCCATGCGGGCCGAAGCCCGCAAGCGCCGCCTGGCCTTGCTCTACATCGACCTGGACGGTTTTCGGCCTTTCAACGAGGCCTTTGGCCATGCCTGTGGCGACACCTTGCTGCGCGAGGTCGGGCAGCGCCTGTCCAGCATGGGCCGCGCCACCGACACCGTGGCCCGCATGGGCGGCGACGAGTTCCTGATGCTGCTCGATGGTGACCCGGACAGCGCCTCGGCTGCCCTGGTGGCCGATCGGGTCCGGCACAAGCTGCAGCAACCCTATCAGATCGATGGCAAGGACGTGCGCCTGTCATGCTCGATCGGCATCGTGCTCTACCCCGAGCACGGCCCGCGCGCCAAACTGATTGCCCGCGCCGACGCCGCGATGATGGCGGCCAAGCGGGCCGGCGGCAACATGCATTGCTTCTATGAAGCGCGTATGGACCACGATGCCGAACGCACTTTTGACCTGCACCGCGAGCTGCGCAGCGCCATTGAAACGCATACCGGCCTGGCCTTGCACTACCAGCCCCAGATCGACGGGCGCACCGGCCAGATCACCGGCGTTGAAGCCCTGGTGCGCTGGCAGCACCCCGACCGCGGCATGCTGAGCCCGGCCGATTTCATCCCGATTGCCGAGCGCTTTGGCCTCATCGCCGCACTGGGCGAATGGGTGACCGATGAAGCCTGCCGCCAGGTGCGCGCGTGGCTGGATGAAGGCTTGCGCCTGCACGTGGCCATCAACCTCTCGGTGCACCAGTTGCGCCAGCCCGATCTGGTGGCGCTGATCCAGGCCGCCCTGAGCATCCATGAGGTGCCGCCCGAGCTCATCACTTTCGAGGTGACCGAGTCCGCCGCGATGGAGGATGCCAAAGCCTCGCTGCGCCTCTTCGAGCAGCTCACGCAGATCGGCGTGCAGCTGTCCATCGATGACTTTGGCACCGGCTACTCCAGCCTCAGTGAGCTGCGCAAGCTGCCGGTGCGCCAATTGAAGATCGACCGCAGTTTCGTGCAGGACATCGACAAGGAAGACGATGCCCGGGCCATCGCGCGGGCGGTCATCAAGCTGGCCCATGCCCTGGGCCAGCAGGTGGTGGCCGAGGGCGTGGAAACCGAGGCCCAGCAGGGCCTGCTGATGCGCTGGGGCTGCGACCAGATGCAGGGTTATCTGTTTGCCAGGCCCATGCCGGCGGCGAACCTGCGCCTGTGGGTGGCCGGCGACGAGGTGCCGGCCAGGCGGGCGAGCTTTCGTGCCTCGCTGTTCAACCAGGGCAGCGATCAGGACGAGCCTGAAGACGAGGGCTGAAGCGCGTTCAGCACCTGTCGGCTCATGCCCTGCGCCAGCTCGTGTTCCAGCACGAAGGCCTCAATGCCCAGGTCCTGACGCAGCAGGCGAGCCTCTTCTTCGCTGGCCGCATGCACCAGGATGCTCGCGGACGCATTGAGTTCGCGGGTCATGTCCACCAGTTGCCGGATCAGCAGGCTGTCGGGGGTGGTGATGACCAGGGCCGCCGCGCGGGCGATGTGGGCCTGGATCAGGGTGGCCGGGTCGCGCAGGTCGCCGGTCACGGCGGCCACATGGGTCTGGCGCAGCTTGTCGACCGTGTCGCGGTTTTCTTCGGCCACCACGAAGTGCACGTGCTCGGCCTGCAGGCGCTGGGCAATCTGCTTGCCGATGACGCCGTAGCCGACGATCACCACCTGGCCGGTCAGGCGGGCCGGGTCCACCGTGGTGGGCAGCTGGGCCAGCGGGTCATCACGCGCTTCCAGGCGGCGCGCCAGCGCCGAGCGTTCGCGGATCCAGTTCAGCGCGGGCTCCAGCGAGCCAAAGAGCGCGCTGTTGACCGCGATCGACACCAACGCCCCGGCCAGGATCAGGTCCTGCCCCTCCTTTTGCAGCAGGCCCAGGGACACGCCCAGCCCGGCCAGGATGAAGGAGAACTCGCCGATCTGAGCCAGGCTGGCGCCCACCGTGAGCGCCGTGTTGAGCGGGTAGCGAAACAGCAGCACCAGGGCCACGGCGGCCAGCGTCTTGCCCACCAGGATGATGGTCACGGTCAGCAACAGCTTGCCCGGGGCGTGCCACAGCACGGAGGGGTCAAACAGCATGCCCACCGACACGAAGAACAGCACGGCAAAGGCGTCGCGCAAGGGCAGGGACTCGTCAGCGGCGCGGTGGCTGAACTGCGAGGCCTGCATCATCATGCCGGCAAAGAAGGCACCCAGCGCAAAGGACACGTCGAACAGCTTGGCTGCGCCAAAGGCCACGCCCACGGCGGTGGCGACCACGCAAAGGGTGAACAGCTCGCGCGAGCCCGAGCTGGCCACCCACCACAAGACCTTGGGGAAGACCTTGCGCCCCACCAGCAGCATGGTGGCCACAAAGCCCATGACCTTGGCCAGCGTCAGGGCGATGGTCACCCACAGGGCCGGCGCCTGCGGTGAGGTCGCGGCGGTGCCCGGCTGCATCATGGCGGCAAAGGCGGGCAGCAGCACCAGCACCAGCACCATGACCAGGTCTTCCACCACCAGCCAGCCCACGGCGATGCGGCCGTTGACCGAGTCGATCAGGCCGCGTGCCTCCAGCGCCCGCAGCAGCACCACGGTACTGGCCACCGACAGGCACAGGCCGAACACCAGCGCGCCGCCCCAAGGCCAGCCCCAGGCATGGGCCGTGAAGGCGCCCAGGGCGACGGCCACCAGGATCTGCACGATGGCACCGGGGATGGCGATGCGCCGCACGGCCAGCAGGTCGGCCACCGAAAAGTGCAGGCCCACGCCGAACATCAGCAGCATCACGCCGATCTCGGCCAGCTGCGAGGCCAGGTGGACGTCGGCCACGAAGCCCGGTGTGGTCGGCCCGATCACCACACCGGCCATCAGGTAGCCCACCAGCGGTGGCATGCGCAGGCGCGTGGCGATGAGGCCCATGACCAGCGCCAGGCCGAAGCCGGTGGCAATGGTCGAGATCAGGCTGACGTCATGGGGCATGGGCTCACAGGTCCTGGTCGTATTGGTAAGGGGGCAGGGCGGCACCGCAGTGCCAGCAGAACTGCGCTTCGGCCGTGTGGCCCTCGGTCAGGCAGCGCTGGCAGGTGCGGGTGGTGGGGCGCTTGGCGGGGCTCCCGCGCTGCGCGGCCATCTCGGCCGTCACGATGCCGGTGGGCACGGCCAGCACGCTCCAGCCCAGCAGCATCATCAGCGCCGAAATGAGCCGGCCAAAGTCGGTCTTGGGGGTGATGTCGCCAAAGCCCACCGTGGTCATGGTGGTCACCGCCCAGTACATCGACGTCGGGATGCTGGTGAAGCCGTTGGCCGAGCCCTCGACCACGTACATGACCGTGCCCATGATGAGCACCACCATCATCACGAAGGTCAGGAAGACCATGATCTTGCGGCGGCTGGCCCGCAGCGCCACGGCCAGGGCGGTGTACTCGGCCACATAGCTGCCCAGCTTGAGGATCCGGAAGATGCGCAGCAGGCGCAGGATGCGCACGTCCATGAGGGCGCTGGCCTCGGGCATCAACAGGGCAAAGTAGGTGGGCAGGATGGACAGCAGGTCGATCAGCCCGAAAAAACTCAGGGCATAGGCCAGCGGGCGGCGCACGCACAGCAGGCGCAGCAGGTACTCCAGCGTGAACAGGCCGGTGAAGACCCATTCCAGCGCGTCGAAGGCCAGCCCCCAGCGCGCCTGGATGCTGGCCACGCTGTCCACGGTGACCACGCCCACGCTCAGCAGGATCAGGGCGATCAGGGTCTTGTCGAAGGCCCGCCCCTCACGGGTGTCGGCCTCGAAAATGATGGTGTACAGGCGCAGGCGCCAGCCACTCAAGGGTTTGTCCAGGGGGTCCTTGTGCATAGGGTGGTTATACGTCAGGTCGGCAAGGTCTCGGCAAGTCCTTAAAATGGCGGGATGAACACCGCCGCCAACCTCGCGCCCGTCGCCCGCCGCCCCTACACCCGCGCAGCCCAGCTGCCAGAGATCATGCGCCAGCGCATCGTGGTGCTGGACGGCGCCATGGGCACCATGATCCAGCGCTACAAGCTGGGCGAGGCCGACTACCGGGGCACGCGCTTTGCCGAGCACGGCAAGGACCTCAAGGGCAACAACGAGCTGCTGCAGCTGACCAAGCCCGAGGTGATCAGCGAGATCCACGAGAACTACCTCAAGGCCGGGGCCGACCTGATCGAGACCAATACCTTCGGCGCCACCACCGTGGCCCAGGACGACTACGACCTGCCCGAGCTGGCCTACGAGATGAACGTGGCCGCCGCCCGGCTGGCCCGCGCCGCCTGCGACAAGTACAGCACGCCGGACAAGCCCCGCTTCGTGGCCGGCGCCATCGGCCCGACCCCCAAGACGGCCAGCATCAGCCCGGACGTGAACGACCCCGGTGCCCGCAACGTCGATTTCGACACCCTGCGCACGGCCTACTACGAGCAGGCCAAGGCCTTGCTGGAGGGCGGCGCCGACGTCATCCTGATCGAAACCATCTTCGACACGCTCAACGCCAAGGCCGCCATCTTCGCGGTGGACCAGCTGTTTGAAGACACCGGCGAGCGCCTGCCCATCATCATCTCCGGCACGGTGACGGATGCCTCGGGCCGCATCCTCTCAGGCCAGACCGTGAGCGCCTTCTGGCACTCGGTGCGCCACGCCCACCCGCTGGCCATCGGCCTGAACTGCGCCCTGGGTGCCACGCTGATGCGGCCCTACATCGAGGAGCTGTCCAAGATCGCGGGCGACACCTTCGTGAGCTGCTACCCCAACGCCGGCCTGCCCAACCCGATGAGCGACACGGGCTTTGACGAAACGCCCGAGATCACCGGTGGCCTGGTCGAGGAGTTTGCCAAGGCCGGCTTCCTCAACATCGCCGGTGGCTGCTGCGGCACCACGCCCGATCACATCGCGGCGATTGCCAAGCGCGTGAGCGCCTACAAGCCGCGCTGCCTGCATGAAGGCAACACGGGCTTTTTGAGCGGCCTGCAGGCGGCCTGACGGTCTGAGCCTGACGGTCTGAGCCTGACGGCCAACGACCCAACTTCAGGCGGCCTTGAAGAAGCCCAGCAGGTTTTCCAGCTTGGCGGACTGGTTGTGCATGGTGTCGGCCGTGCTGGCCAGCTCCTGCGAGGTGGCGTTGTTCTGTCCGGCGATCTCATGCAGCCGCACGATGACCGTGTTGAGCTGCGTCACGCCTTGCGACTGCTCGGCCGAGCTGGCCGCGATCTCCTGAACCAGGGTGGACGTTTGCTGGATGGCCGGCACGATGTCGCTGAGCAGCTTGCCGGCGTTTTCGGCCAGGCCCACGCTGGTGTCGGCCACCTGGCCAATTTCCAGGGCGGCCTCCTGCGCGCGTTCGGCCAGTTTGCGGACCTCATCGGCCACCACCCCGAAGCCCTTGCCATGCTCGCCCGCCCGGGCCGCTTCCAGCGCCGCGTTGAGCGCCAGCAGGTTGGTGCGGTAGGCGATGTCGTCGATGATGCCGATGGTGCTGGCGATGCGCTTCATCGCGTCCACCGTGTCCTTGACGGCTTCACCGCCTTGCGCCGCATCGGCCGATGACTGCGCCGCGACGGCGTCGGTCTCTTGCGCATTGGCGGCGTTGTGCTCGATGGCGGCACGGATCTGCTCGATCGAGCTGCTGGTGGTTGCCACGCCTTGTGTCTGCTCGGCGGTGGAGGCGCTCAGGTCCTGCGCGGTCCGGGCCACTTCCGATGCGGCCTGGGACAGCGAGGCCGACGCCTGGTGCACATCGGCCACGATGCTGGCCACGTTGCCCGTCATGGTGTGCACGGCGTGCATCAGGCGGCCCGTCTCGTTGCGCCAGTTGTCGATGCGCTGCAGGCGCACGTCACCGGCGGCCACCCGCTGGCAGACGCGCACCGCCTGCTCCAGCGGTCGGAAGAGGGCGGCGTTCATCAGGTAGCCCAGGTACAAGGCCGAGCCCAGCCCCACCCCCAGCAGGGCCTGGGGCGGCACACCGGGCACGGCGGCATACAGGCCCAGCAAGCACAGGGCGAACAGGCCACACAGGCCATACACGCGGGTCTTGAGGTTCGGTTGGCTCAGGCTGATCAGCCAGCCCAGCAGGCCCGCGCGCACAACGCTGCCTTCTTGGACCTTCATGCCCGTGGCCCGGCCTTCACGCATCTCGCGGTACAGGTGCTCGGCCTCTTGCACCTGCGCACGCGATGGCTTGGTGCGCAAGGACATGTAGCCCACGATCTGGTCGCCTTCCCAGATCGGGTTGGCATTGGCTTCGACCCAGTAGAAGTCGCCGTTCTTGCAGCGGTTCTTGACCATGCCGCGCCAGGGCTTGCCGCGCTGCAGCGTCTGCCACAGGTCGGCATAGGCCGCGGGCGGCATGTCCGGGTGCCGGATCACGTTGTGGGCCTTGCCCAGCAATTCGCCCTCGTCAAAACCGCTGATCTCCATGAAGGGGCGGTTGATGTAGGTGATGCGGCCTTTCAGGTCGGTCTTGGAGACGATGTATTGCCCATCTTCAAGATGGCGCTCTACTTGGGTAACGGGCAGATTCGTGCGCAAGGGGCGGTTCTCTTCAAACAGATTGGGTGCGGGAAAGGGCCGGGTCAACGGCCATTGACGATGGCCGCGGGGATGGCGTGCAGCGGCAGCTCGCGCTCCACGCCGCCCAGCTTCATGGCTTCCTTGGGCATGCCGTAGACCACGCAGCTGTCTTCGTCCTGCCCGAGGGTGCGGGCACCGGCTTCGCGCATTTCCTTGAGGCCGCGGGCGCCGTCGTCGCCCATGCCGGTCATGATCACGCCCAGGGCGTTGCGGCCAGCGGCACGCGCCACGGAGCGAAACAGCACGTCCACCGAGGGGCGGTGGCGGCTGACGGGCGGGCCGTCCACCACGGCCACGCGGTACTGGGCGCCATTGCGCTCGAGCACCAGGTGGCGCCCGCCGGGGGCGATCAGGGCCAGGCCGGTGTGCACGCGGTCGCCGTGCACGGCTTCGCGCACTTCGATGTTGCACACCGTGTTGAGCCGCTGCGCAAAGGCAGCGGTGAAGGCCTCGGGCATGTGCTGCACGATGACCAGGCCGGGGCTGTCCACCGGCAAGGCGCTGAGCACGGCCTCCAGCGCCTGCGTGCCGCCTGTGGAGGTGCCCAGGGCCACCACGCGGTCGGTGGTTTCGCTCATCGCGCGCTGGCTGCCCGTGGCCGAGGGCAGGATGGCATCGGCCGACAGCTTGGCCGGCGCGGGCGCCAGCTTCGGGCCACTGGCCATGCGGCGCACACGGGCTTGCGCCGCCGCCTTGACCACCGAGACCAGGTCGTCGGACTCTTCCATCAGGTACTGCTTCAGGTTGACCTTGGGCTTGGCCACGATGCTCACGGCACCGGCCGCCATGGCCTGCATGGTGGTCTCGGCGCCCTTGGTGGTCAGGGTCGAGCAGATCACCACCGGGGTCGGGCGCTCGGCCATGATCTTGCGCAGGAAGGTCAGCCCGTCCATGCGCGGCATCTCGACATCCAGCACGATCACGTCCGGCCACTCCTTGGCCATCTTGTCCATGGCGAACACCGGGTCCGCCGCAGCGCCCATGACCTCGATGGCACGGTCGGCCGACAGGCGCTGTGTCAGCACCTGCCTCACCACCGCCGAGTCGTCAACGATCAGGACACGAATGGGTTTGCTCATGGTCAGCCTGGATGCAAGTCTTTTCCGGATGATGACATGTCGTTGATCATCGAGATCTCGTCAACAGACAGGACTTTGCCCAGCTCCAACAGGATCACGAAACCCTTGTTGACCTTGGCCATGCCGCTGATGAAGTCAGCCCGGATGCGGGTGCCGAAACTCGGCGTGGGCTCGATGTGGGCGGCGTCGATCTGGCGCACGGCGCTGACCGCGTCCACGATGATGCCCAGCACGTGGGTGTGGTCTTCGGCCTGCACTTCCAGGATCACGATGCAGGTGCGCCGCGAGGTCTCGGTGCGGGCGCGTCCGAAGCGGGCATTGAGGTCGATGACGGGCACGACCGCGCCGCGCAGGTTGATCACGCCGCGGATGAAGGCCGGCATCATCGGCACCGAGGTGAGGTTGCCGTATTCGATGATCTCGCGCACCCGCAAGGTGCCCACGGCAAACTGTTCGCTGCCCAGGCTGAAGATCAGGTACTGGCTGATCATGCCGGGCTTGGCCGCTGTACTGGAAGGTTCAAGTGTGGCGGTGCTCATGGCTTCAGTCCTCGAACTTGACGAACTCTTGGGCGTTCACGACGGGGGCCGGGTCATGCTTGCGCTTGCCCAGCAGGGGGCGGCCTGCTGCGGGCTTGCGTGTCACGGTGGGGCTGGATGCCGGGCGGGCCATGCGCGTGAAAGCTTGCGACGCGATGGCGGCGGGCGCCTGGTGCGTTTCGGTGGTGAAGAAGTTCATCAGCTCCTGCAGTTGCTCGGCCTGGCCGCTCATCTCTTCGGCGGTGGCGGCCAGTTCTTCCGACGAGCTGGAGTTCTCTTGCGTGAGCTGTGACAACTGGGTCACGGCTGTGTTGATCTGGTTGATGCCGGTGGCCTGTTCATTCGAGGCCGAGGCGATCTCCTGCACCAGGTCCGAGGTCTTGGCGATCGAGGGCACGATGGTGTCGAGCAACTGCCCGGCGCGCTCGGCCAGGGACACGCTGGACTTGGCCACCTCGCCGATCTCCTGCGCGGCTTCCTGGCTGCGTTCGGCCAGTTTGCGCACCTCATCGGCCACCACGGCAAAGCCCTTGCCATGCTCGCCCGCGCGGGCCGCTTCAATGGCGGCGTTCAAAGCCAGCAGGTTGGTCTGGTAGGCGATGTCGTCCACGATGCTGATCTTGTCGGCGATCGTCTTCATGGCCACCACGGTGTCCTTGACGGCCTGGCCGCCTTCGACGGCCTCCTTGGCAGCCTTGCTTGACAGGCCTTCGGTCACCTGGGCGTTCTCGGCGTTTTGCTGCACCGAACTGGCGGCCTGCTCGATCGTGGCCGAGGTCTCTTCCACGCTGGATGCCTGCTCGCTGGCGCCATGGCTGATGCTCTGCGCGGTGGCGGACACCTGTTCGGCCGCGGCCGACAGCGCATTGGACGAGCTGCGCACATCGCCGATGATCTGCGACAGGCGCTCGGTCATGCTCTTGATGGCGGCGAGCATGCTGGTGGTGTCGCCGGGCTTGACCTCGACCTTCACGGTCAGGTCACCCTGCGCCACGCGGCTGACGACGTCGGCCGCATAAGCGGGCTCGCCACCCAGTTGCTTGATCAGGCTGCGCGCAATGCCCCAGCCGATCAGGCTGATGATCACCAGCGTGGCGGCCGAGACCGCCAGCGAGATCAGGTTGGCCGTTTGCTGGGTGGCCGCAGCCTCATCGGCCCCGTGCTTGCCGATCTCCTTGTTGTACTGGCGGTGCTCATCGAAGACGGTGATCACCTTGGCGATGACGGCTTGATTGGTGTTCATGTAGGTCACCGCCTCGGCGGATTTGCCCTCGTCGTCGAACTTGATGGCCGCGGCGCGCACGTTCATGAAGTCGGCGACCGCTGCGCGATCAGCGGCCAGCAGGGCCTTGTCCTTGTCGTCGCTCAGGAGTTCTTCGTACTTCTTCAGGGCGTCTTCGAGCTTGGCCTGGCTGGCGGCCACCACCTTGTCGTTCTCGGCGTTGTGCGCCTTGTCGTCGTCGGCAATGCGGCGCCAGGTGCGCACGCGGATGTTGGCCGCGGCGTCGGAGGCCTCGGCAATCAGCAGCAGGCTGGGCACCACGTTGACGTTGGCAAAGTTGGCGCCGTCATACACCTTGGTCATCTGGACCCTGGCCACGCCGGCCAGCACCGCGATGCCGATCACGGCAGACAGAATCAGCAAGATGAACTTCTGGGCAACAGTCAAGGACTTCATGTCGAGTTTCCTTCCAGGGACTTCTTGTGCGTTGAGATAACCCTTTTGGGGTCGGGTCTTTAGGTCTTCGACAAATGAGGGGGGAGCTTGATCCAGAACAGTGCGTCTTTGACGACTACTGCACACAGTTGGTGCGCACTCGCCTTGAAATGCAAAACGGGCTGCCGATGGTCGGCAACCCGCGTCGTGTCTTGAGGTGATTTGTTCGCGCAGTGCGCGCAATCTGACCGCGTGTGATCAGTCCGGGCGCTTGTAGTAGACCGAGGGCTTGACCAGCTGCAGCTGGTCCGTGACGCCGTGCAGGCTCTCGGAATGGCTGATGATGAAGTAGCCACCCGGGCGCAGCAAAGGCAGCATGCGGGCCACCACCTGGCGCTTGGTTTCCAGCGTGAAGTAGATCATCACGTTGCGCAGGAAGATGATGTCGAAGCTGCCCAGGTCGGGCAGGGGGGCGCACAGGTTGATGGAGTCAAAGCGCACCCGCTCGCGAATGGGCTTGTCGATCAGGAAGCGGCCTTGCTGGCTGCCCACCCCTTTGAGGCAGTACTTGGCGCGCAGGGCACGCGGGATGTCCTCGGCGTCCTCCATGGGGTAGAGCGCCTGCTCGGCCGTCTGCAGCACGCGCGAGCTGATGTCCGAGGCCAGGATGTCGAAACGCATGTGCCCCAGGGATTCGGCCAGCGTCATCGCGATCGTGTAGGGCTCCTCGCCGGTCGAGCTCGCACCGCACCAGACCCGCAAGGGCGACTGGTTGCGCATGGCCGGCGCAATGGTCTGTGCCAGGAACTCGAAGTGCTTGGGCTCGCGGAAGAAGTAGGTCTCGTTGGTGGTCAACAAGTCCAGCGCCATCTGCCGCTCTGACTTGTCGGCCTGAATCAGCTTGAAGTACTCGCCATAACTGTCCAGGGCGTGCTGCGCCAGGCGCTTGGCCAGGCGCCCGCTCACCAGCGGCTTCTTGGCCTCGGTGAGGTTGATGCCCGCCATGTCGAACATCATCTGGCTGAAGCTCTTGAACTCCTTGTCGGTCAAGGTCGGTGTCATGCGGCCCTCACGCGTCGATGTGCTGTGCTTCGTTGCTGGAGGCCATGCCGTTGAGCAAGGAGATTTCATCGACCGACAGCACCTTGCCCAGGTCCAGCAGGATCACGAAGCTGTTGTTGACCTTGGCCATGCCATCAATGAAGTCGGCGCGGATGCGGGTGCCGAAGCTGGGCGGTGGCTCGATGTTGGCGCTGTCGATCTGGCGCACGGCGCTGACCGCGTCCACCACGATGCCCAGCACGTGGGTGTCCTCTTCAGCCTGCACCTCCAGGATCACGATGCAGGTGCGGCGCGAGATCTCGGTGCGGGCACGCCCGAAGCGGGCATTGAGGTCGATCACGGGCACCACGGCGCCACGCAGGTTGATCACCCCGCGGATGAAGGAGGGCATCATCGGGACCGAGGTCAGGTTGCCGTACTCGATGATCTCGCGCACCCGCAAGGTGCCCACGGCGAACAGCTCGCCACCCAGGCTGAAGATCAGGTACTGGCTGACCATGCCAGGCTTGCTTGTGGTGTTCAGTGTTGCTTGGCTCATGGCTTCAATCCTCGAACTTGACGAACTCTTGGGTGTTCATGGTGGCGTTGTCGTGCTTGCGCTTGCCGGCATGGGATGCGCGTGCCGGTGGCGCAGCGGCCGCCCCGCGGCTCATGCGCTTGATCGCGTGCGATGCCGTTGTCCCGCTGGCCTGGTGCATCTCCGTCTTGAAGAAGTTCATCAGCTCCTGCAGTTGCTCGGCCTGGCTGCTCATCTCTTCGGCGGTGGCCGCCAGCTCTTCCGATGAGCTGGAGTTCTCTTGCGTGAGCTGCGACAGCTGGGTCACCGCGGTGTTGATCTGGCCGATGCCCGACGACTGTTCATCGGAGGCGGATGCGATCTCCTGCACCAGGTCCGAGGTCTTGGCGATGGTGGGCACGATGGCGTCCAGCAGCACCCCGGCACGCTCGGCCAGCGCCACGCTGGACTTGGCCACTTCACCGATTTCCTGTGCGGCTTCCTGGCTGCGTTCGGCCAGCTTGCGCACCTCGTCGGCCACCACGGCAAAGCCCTTGCCATGCTCGCCCGCACGGGCCGCTTCGATCGCGGCATTGAGCGCCAGCAGGTTGGTCTGGTAGGCGATGTCGTCCACGATGCCGATCTTGTCCGCAATGGTCTTCATGGCCACCACGGTGTCCTTGACCGCTTGCCCGCCTTCATCGGCTTCCTTGGAGGCCTTGCTGGACATGCCCTCGGTGACCTTGGCGTTCTCGGCGTTTTGCTGCACCGAGCTGGTCATCTGCTCGATCGAGGCGGAGGTCTCTTCCACGCTGGAGGCCTGCTCGCTGGCGCCCTGGCTGATGCTTTGGGCTGTGGCCGACACCTGCTCGGCCGCTGCTGACAGGGCATCCGAGGAGCTGCGCACATCACCAATGATCTGCGACAGGCGGTCGCGCATGCGCTTGATGGCGGCCAGCATGCTGGTGGTGTCGTTGGCAGCCAGTTGCACGTCAACCGTCAGGTCACCGGCGGCCACCTTGTTGACGATATCGCTCACATAAGCGGGCTCACCACCCAGCTGCCTGAGGATGCTGCGTGTGATCCAGGCGCCCACCAGCAGCAAGGCCACCAGCATGGCGATGCCGCCACCCACCATCTTGGCCTTGGCCGAGGCCACTTCGTTGTCGCCATCCTTGACCGCTTCATCGCCGACCCTGACGTTCAGCGCCACGATCTTGTCCAGCGTTTCGTTGCTCGCCTTGTAGAGCCCTTCAACGGCATCGGCACGCTTGTAGAAGTCGACGAACAGCTCCTTCTGGCGCTTCTCGTCAGTGTTGGTGCTCAGCGCGGCCATGGTGTCGTCCACCTTGGCCTCGGCGGTCTTCCATTCTTCAAACTGCTTGACATACAGCTTCCACAGCTGCTCTTCTTCAGGCGTCTGGGGCAGGGGTTCGTAGAGCTTCCAGCCCTCGTTGACGCGCTTCCAGATGCTGGCCTTTTCCTTGATCTCGGCGGTGAACTTGTCTTGCGCGCGGTAGTCGTTTTCGAAGAAGGCCACACGGCGGGTGCTGGCCAGCAGCGAGGCCGAGCCTTCGTTGACCATTTCCAGCCCCAGGACGGAGGGCAGGCGCACCTTGCCGACCTCGGCCAGGGCACTCGATGTGCCCACCAGCCCCAACCAGCCGACCGCGCCCACGATGGCCAGTGACAGCAAGGCAATGGACAGGAGGCTGATCAGCTTCGCTTTGAGAGAGAGTTGACTCATGGTGCGAGACCTTTCCGGACGTGTTGCTCTTCGTGGTGGTGCGACCTCAAGGTCTGGTCACACCCTTGGTGGAGCCCGGAAATGCCCTGGGCCTGATGAAGGCCCGCCGCGCTCTTGCTGGGGACTGGGTTGATCGTGGTGACGGCTTCAGCCGTCGAAGCGGACGAACTCCTGTGCGTCGATGGGGGCGGCCGATGAGGCGCGTCCGCTGGTTTTGACGGTGTGGGAACGGGCCCTGCCTTGCGGCGCCTGGCGTGCGGCCTGCGTGGCCCGGCTGATGGCCTGGTGCGCGTGGCTGGTGTGCGAAGACGAGGCCGATGTCGAGGTGGTGAAGAAGGTCATCAACTCTTGCAGCTGTTCGGCCTGGCCGCTCATCTCTTCGGCCGTGGCCGCCAGCTCTTCAGACGCGCTGGAGTTCTCCTGCGTCAGCTGCGACAGCTGGGTGATGGCCGTGTTGATCTGGCCGATGCCCGACGATTGCTCATCCGAGGCCGAGGCGATTTCCTGCACCAGGTCCGAGGTCTTGGCGATCGAGGGCACGATGGCGTCCAGCAGCGCACCGGCACGCTCGGCCAGGTGCACGCTGTTCTTGGCCACTTCGCCGATTTCCTGGGCGGCTTCCTGGCTGCGTTCGGCCAGCTTGCGCACCTCATCGGCCACCACCGCAAAGCCCTTGCCGTGTTCACCGGCACGGGCCGCTTCAATGGCGGCATTGAGCGCCAGCAAGTTGGTCTGGTAGGCGATGTCATCGACGATGGTGATCTTGTCGGCGATCAGCTTCATGGCCTGCACCGTTTCCTTCACGGCCTGCCCACCGTCCACGGCTTCCTTGGCGGCCTTGCCGGACATGCCTTCGGTGACACGCGCGTTTTCGGCGTTTTGCTGCACCGAGCTGGACATCTCTTCCATTGCCGACGAGGTTTCTTCCACGCTGGACGCTTGCTCGCTGGCGCCCTGGCTGATGCTCTGTGCAGTCGATGAAACCTGCTCCGCAGCCGAGGACAGCGCGTCAGACGACGATCGGACTTCGCCAATGATCTGAGACAGCCGCTCGGTCATGCCCTTGATGGCCGCCAGCATGCTGGTGCTGTCACCCGGCTTGACCTGCACCTGCACCGACAGGTCACCCTGGGCGATGCGGCTGACCATGTCGGCGGCGTAAGCGGGCTCGCCACCCAGCTGCTTGATCAGGCTGCGTGCAATGACGAAGCCGATCAGGCTGATCACCACCAAGGTGATGGTCGAGACGGTCACGGCGATGTTGAAGGCGGCATGCTGGATCTTGACAGCCTCGTTGGCACCGGCCTGCCCCAGATCGGCGTTGAACTGGCGGTGCTCATCGAAGGCTTCGGCCACGCGGGCAAAAACCGCGCGCTTGCTGAGCGCCAGGTCAATGGCCTCTTCGCGCTTGCCCGCCAGCACCAGTTTGGCCAGCTCGTCGCGGGCGGCCAGGTAGTCGCGCATGGCGGCCTTGTCGGCCTCGAACAGCGCCTTGTCCTTGTCGCCAGCCAAGGTGGCCTCGTACTCCTTCATGGCCGCGTCGAACTTGGGCATCTGGGTCGAGATGTCGTTGTTGGCTTGTTCGGCGCGGCTGCGGTCTGGGTAGGCCATCATCTGCCAGGCGCGCAAGCGGATGACCGTGAGCACCTCGTTGGCCTTGTCCAGGGCCCGGATGGCCGGTACGGTGTTGACCGTGCTGAAGCTGGCTGCGTCATACACCTTCTGCATTTGCACGATGGCCACGCCAGACAGGCCGGCAATGCCGATCAGGGCAGACAGCACAAGCAGGACGAACTTTTGGGCAACGGTCAACGACCTCATGATCAGAATCCTTCGGACAGGGATGCAATGTGTTGGCAGCCCTTTGAACCAAAGGGCATCGGGCGGCGCGCTGGCTTATTCAGCGTCTTGCAAGGCCGCTCGACGAGCGGGCAGCTGCCTGGGGTGGAACCCCGCCTCGCTCTGTTGAGACACCTGGGTGACCAGGTTGGGAACATCGAGCAACAGCGCCACGGCGCCGCTGCCCAGGATGGTGAAACCGCCTACGCCACGCACGTGCTGGAAGACCTTGCCCAGTGGCTTGATGACGGTCTGCAATTCGCCCATGAGCTGGTCCACGACCAGGCCCACACGCTTGCCACCGCCTTGCACCACCACCACGTTCTGGCGGCGGCCGGGCTCGCCTTCGATCTCATACAGCTCGCGCAGGCGCACCAGGGGCAGCACCTCGCCGCGCAGGTCCAGCCAGTCCTTGTCGGTGGCCTGCTGGCGCGACATCTCGATGCACTCCACCACCATGCTCAGGGGCACGACGTAAGACGACTTGCCCACGCCCAGCAAGAAGCCGTCGATGATGGCCAGCGTCAGCGGCAGGCGGATGCACACGGTGGTGCCCACGCCTTCGGTGCTGCGCAGGTCGATGGTGCCGCGCAAGGCATTGATGCTGCGCTTGACCACGTCCATGCCCACGCCGCGGCCTGAGAGGTTGCTGATCTGCTCGGCTGTCGAAAAGCCCGGCTGGAACACCAGGTTGAAGATGTCCTTGTCGCTGAGCACGGCGTCCGGGGCCACCAGGCCGCGCTCGATGCCCTTCTTGAGGATGCGCTCCTTGGCCAGGCCACCGCCGTCGTCGCTGACTTCGATGACCACCTGGCCGGCTTCATGCTGGGCATGCAGGCTGACGCTGCCTTGTGCAGGCTTGCCCGCTGCCGCACGGCGCTCGGCCGACTCGATGCCGTGGTCCATGGCATTGCGCACCAGGTGGGTCAGCGGGTCGGCCAGCTTTTCCACCACGGTCTTGTCCAGCTCGGTCTCGGCGCCACTGATCTTCAGGGCGATGTCCTTGTTCAGCTCCTGGCTGACGTCGCGCACCACGCGCTGGAAGCGGTTGAAGGTGCCGGCGATCTGCACCATGCGCAGGTTCAGGGCCGAGTCGCGTACCTCTTCCATCAGGCGGCTGACGGCCGAGGTGGCCTGCGTCAGGTCCTTGATCTTGTGCTTGCGTGCGATCAGGTGGGCACCGGCGCCCGCGATGATCAGCTCGCCCACCAGGTCGATCAGGTGGTCCAGCTTGGCCGCGTCCACGCGCAGCAAGTTGGTGTCGCTCTGGCGGGATTCACGCGCCTTGCTTTGCTTGACCAGGGCCGCGTCCACCACGTCAGGGTGCACCTGCGATCGTTCGATCAGCATCTGGCCCAGGGGCTCAACAGGGCGGCCTTCATGGCCGGAGACGGTTTGTTCATCCAGGGCGGCGTCCAGCTCGGCGCGGGTCAGGGTGCCGCAGCGGATCAGGATCTCGCCCAGGCGCAGCTCGGACTCGGGCAGCGCGGCGATCAGGTTGGTGTACTCGCTGATCTTGCTGCGCGGGGGCAGGATGCGGACCTGGCTGTCGTCGCGCACGAACTCGAACGCGCCCTCAATGGTGGCCTTGTCGGCCTGGCTGCGAAAGCCAATCTCGAAGCCCAGGTGGCATTCATCGGGGTCGAGGTCCGACAGCAGGGGCACGTTCTCCACCAGGGTGACGATGTGCACGATCTCGCCCAGCGTGGTCAGAAAGCGCACGAAGCTCAAGGGGTCGAAGCCCTCGCGCATGGTGTCGCGGCCAAAGCGGATCGAGATGTGCCAGTTGTCGGTGTCGACCACATGGCCGCTGGCCGCATCCAGCCCGGCGTCGGCTTCGGTGGCGTCCTTGGGCTTGCCGGCGCCGGTGTCCTGCGTGTTGGTGGGCGCGAGCTCACAGTGGGCCACGTCCAGCACGGCCTCCATGCGTTTGATCAGGGTCGCACCAGCCTGGCGGCAGGCCTCATCGGCCTCCTGCCCATTGGCGATGAGCTCGACCAGCGAGTGGATGTGGTCACCCACGGCCAGGAACAAGTTGGCCAGCGTCCCGTCGAAACGGATGCGGCCCTTGCGGACATCGTCCAGCACGTTCTCGGCCACATGCGTGAAGGCCACGATGTCATTGAGGCCGAAGATGCCGGCCGAGCCTTTGATCGTGTGGGCTGCGCGGAAGATGGCGTTGATGGTTTCATCGTCATCGGGCTGCTGCTCGATGAGCAACAAGGCCTCTTCCATGCGTTCGAGCAGTTCGCGGCTTTCAGTGATGAAGGCCTGCAGGGCTTCGTCCAGTTTCATGCTGTGTGCTCCAGAGCTTGGGCGCCACCAGCGTCAAACTCATGAGTCAGGTCGGCCAGCGTCAGCGCTTCTTCGACCTGGGGTGGGACTGCAAGCAGCGTGATGGCCGCGCCGTGCTGGCGCGCCTCACGTTGCGCGGCCAGCAAGAGCTGGATGCCCGCGCCATCGACCTCCGAGACACCGCTCAGGTCGATCTGCAGCGGCTGCCCATCGCCCAGGGCGGCGAGCAGGCGGACTTTGAGCTCGTGCACGGTGAACACCGTGAGCTCGCCCTCGATCGTCAAGGGCGCGCTCATGGCATCACCAGCTTGGAGACCACACTCAGCAATTGAGGCGGCATGAAGGGCTTGACGATCCAGGCCTTGGCACCAGCGGCCTTGCCCTTTTCCTTCTTGTCGTCACCGGTCTCGGTGGTCAGCATCACCACGGGGGTGTACTTGTAGGCCGCCATTTGCTTCATCGCCGTGACGAAGCCGAAGCCGTCCAGATTGGGCATGTTCACATCGCTGATGACCAGGTGGTACTTGCGGCCATCCAGCTTGGTCAGGGCCTGCTTGCCGTCTTCGGCCTCGACCACATCGAAGCCCGCGCCGGTGAGTGCGATGCGCACGGCCGTGCGCAGCGACGAGGAGTCATCCACAACAAGAATGGTTTTGCTCATGATCTGGACATCCCTTTAAAAGAAAGTGGTGGAGTCATCGGCCGCGCTGGCGGCGCTCATCAACTGCGGTGGTTCAATGGGACGGCCGTCGTGCGCGGCCTGTTCTTCAGGTGTGGTGTAGGTGGCGCGCAACTGGTCCAGCCATTCGGTGGCACGGGTGTCATGGCCCGTGTCGATCGAGGTCAGCAGCTGTTCCTGGTTGGCGCAGGTGTGCTGCAGCATCTGGCTGATGCGGTCCTGCGACTGCACGGCCACCAGCACCTCGTTGATCTCTTCGCGGATGGTCTGGCTTTCCTGCATCAGGTTCTGCGTGCTGGCGATCACGTCGCTGGCGGTGGCATTGATGCGCTGCACGACGCCTTCGATGGTCGTGCTGGCCTTGCTCATCAGCGCCTTGTCATGCTCGGTGAAGGAGTCGTAACTGTTGCGGGCGCGGTGGATGGCCTCGCTGACCTGGCCGATGACCTGGCTGATGCGCTCGCCCGTCTGGCCGCTTTCGTGCGACAGCAGGCGCACTTCCTTGGCCACCACGGCAAAGCCGCGGCCGGTCTCACCGGCGCGCGCGGCTTCGATGGCCGCGTTGATGGACAGCAGGTTGGTCTGGCGGGCAATGGCGCCCACCTCGGTGGCCATGTCCTGCAACTGGCCGACAAACTGGGTGACGGCCACCACCTCGTGCAGCAACTGCCCGCGCAGCTCCAGCGCGGCGCGCAGATCGTGCAGCAGCCCGGTCAACTGGCTTTGTGCGTCGGACAGGGCCTGCACCAGGTCACCGTCCTGGCCGCCCTGGCTGGACTGGTCGATGGTGGAGCAAAGGCGCTGCGACATGCCCGCAAAGCGCTCGGTCAGCACATCCATGGCATAGGTGAGCTGCTGGCGCGCCGCGTGCAATTGCCGCGACCAGATCGGCAGCACGGCCGTACACAAATCCTTGAGTTGCCCATCAGGGGCGGATGCCGTGGCATGAGGCTGGCTGGGCGTGGGGCGGCGCAAGCGCCCTGTCACACCAGGCAAAACGCCGCACAACAGCAAGCTGAGTGCGGCAAAGACCAGGGTGATGGGCCAGGCCAGCGAAGGCGAGGCCAGCGACAGATGAATACCCAGCGTTCCCAGTGTGGCGATTGACAGCCCCTGCCACAAGGGTGACGTGTGCGATTTGTCACCACCTGACGGCGCGACCGCCGCAGCTGTCAGTCCCATATTGATGCTCCTGCGAATAGGCGTAGGTGCTATTCGTCAAAAGCGACGGGGTCTTGAAGGGCTGTATGCTGCTTTTCAGCAATATTTCATGCTGTGCGCAATATGGCGCGGTGCGCGGGCTGTCAAACCTGGTCACGCACAACCATGTCTGAGCGCCGCCCGCCCTTTTTGGCTATAACTACGCTGGCTGTGGTGATAAAAATCATTCGCGGCGAATAAATGATTCAATGGAATCATTGTGTTGAAATCAATTATTGATGGGGTATTTGTACTGAATATCGCGACTTTCTGTTGAATAAGCCTGTGCTTTAATCCAATGGATCAGCTTTTTCCATGCAGTCATGCTACCCAAATCACTTGCTCTGATTGACGACGACAAGGAGTACGCAGAGTTCCTGGCGCAGTATCTTCAGGAGCAGGGCGTTCACGTTGACGTCTTTTCCGACAGCAACGACCTGTTGGTGCACGCCGACCCTTACGGTTACCAGTTCTACCTGGTGGACCTGATGCTGCCTGGCATCGATGGGGTGGACCTCATCAAGCTGCTGCGCCGCCGCACCAGTGCCGGCCTGCTGGTGGTGTCGGGCCGCCTGGCGCCAGATGTCTTCAAGGACGTGATCAGCGCCGGTGCCGACATGTATCTGACCAAGCCGGTGCAGTTCGAGCAGGTGGTGCTGGCCATCAAGGCCGTGTTCCGCCGCGTGGGCACCATCAGCCACACGCAGGGCGAATGGCGGCTTGAGCGCCGCACCGGCCAGCTGGTGGCACCCGATGGCGCACGCGTTGACCTCAGCGACATCGACCAGGCCCTCATGGAGTGCTTCATCGAAGCACAGGGCGAAGTCGTCAGCCGCGAGACGCTGCGCCAGCGCATCGGCCGCCCCGACGACCAGGACGCCTCGGATGGCTTGAACGCCACCATCTACCGCCTGCGCCGCCGCATCGAGCGTGCCACGCCGCTGCTGGTGCCCTTGCAGTCCCGCTCGCGTGTGGGTTATGTGTTTCGCGCGCCCCTGACGGCAGTCTGACCGCGCTTTGCCCCGCGCAGGTGCTCGGGGCTCAGTGCCCGGGCGTCTGGATCAGTGTCAGGCGCAGGGTCGCGCCCTGTGGCCCGTTGTCGATCAGGCTGATCTTGCCGCCGTGCAACTCCATCACGCGCTTGACGATGTAGAGCCCCAGGCCGTGTCCCGTGTGCTGGGCATGGTGGCCATGCGCGCCGCGTTCAAACAAGGCGGGCAACACAGCGGCCTCGACCCCCGGGCCTTCGTCTTTCACGTCGATGACCAGGGCCAGCGGTTCATCCGAGTCGCTGATGCGAACCGTGACCGGGCGATCAGCCGGGCTGAACTTCAAGGCGTTGGACAAGAGGTTGCGCAAGGCCAGTCGCATCAGGCTCATGTCCATGGTGGCCGTGCGTGTGGCCGTCTCCCGGATGATCTGGATGCGGGTCTGTTGTTCACCGGGCATGTCGGCAATGGCCACCGCCAGCAGCGTGTCGATGTCGGTGTCCTGCCCGCTGACCGGTGTTGAGCGCGCCAGCAAGGCGGCCACGGCCAGCGTATTGTCGATGTTGGCCATCACCTGGGTCATCACGTTCTGGGCCCGCGTGACGCGGTGTGCAGCCGCATGGTCGCTCACGGCGGTCAGCGCGACTTGCGCGCTTTGCAGGGCGGCCGAGGCGTTGTTCAGTGGCTGCCTGACCTCGTGGGCCAGCACATCCAGCATCTCGCTGCGCTCCTTGAGCAGGCGATCGAGCTCCTGCACCTGCTGTTCGATGCGTTTGCGCAGGGCCTGCTCCTGGTGCAGCTCGGCTTCGCGCTGACGCAGCTCGGTGATGTCCTGCACCGCACCGAAAAGCCGCACAGGCTTGCCATCTGCATACAAGACCTCACCAAAGCTGCGCACCCAGATATGGCGCCCCTTGGCCGTGGTCACGGGCAGGACCACGTCCCACGGTTGGCCTGTTGCGATGCTGTGCTCAACCATCGTCCTGGCTTCATCGCGGGCTTCCGGCGAGACGAAATCCATCGCCTCCGTGCGGGTGGGGCGGTGGCCCAAGGGCACCTCGTAGATGCGACAGACCTGATCCGACCACTTGTGGGTGCTGGTCAGCAGGTCGACTTCCCAGCCGCCCACGCAGGCCACACGCCCGGTGCGGTCCAGGAAGGCTTCGCTGTCGCGCAGGGCCATTTCCACGGCCTTGATGTGCGTGATTTCGGTGACCTGCACCATGAAGCCCCGTACCTCGCCATCGACGATGTCGGGGATGTAGTGGGCCAGGCTGTGGCGTTGGACGCCATCGGGGCCCGGCACCACGCGCTCGAAGATCTGCTCCTTGCCGCCCAGCACGCCCCGCACATAGGGCTCGTTGAGCGGGAATAGCCGCGGGCCCAGCAGATCGGGCATGTGGATGCCGATGATCTGTTCGGGAGCCAGGCCGAACCAGGTCTTGTAAGCCTTGTTGGCAAAGCGGCAATGCAGGCTCCTGTCCCAGTAGGCCAGCATGGAGGGCAGGTGGTCGACCACCCGGCGCATGTGCAGGTTGACGTCGTCGGGGTCCTGCGGCGGTGGGGTAGGCGGCAGGGGTGGTGTGTCAGTCGCCATAGGGGTCGTCAAAGCCGAGTGCCGCCATGATTTCGCGTTCACGCGCTTCCATGGCCTCGGCCTCCTTCTTTTTCATGTGATCCCAACCTTGGGCGTGCAGCGCGCCGTGCACCAGCATGTGGGCATAGTGCGCCTCCAGCGTCTTGCCTTGCTCCTGGGCTTCGCGCTCGATCACGGGCGCACAGATGATCAGGTCGGCCATGACCACGGGCTCTTGCGCGTAGTCAAAGGTCAGCACATTGGTGGCGTAGTCCTTCTTGCGGAAGTCCTTGTTGAGCGCGCGGCCCTCTTCCTCATCGACCAGTCGCACGGCGAACTCGGCGTCGGTGTCGAGGGCGGCCTTGAGCCAGCGGGCCACCTTGTGGCGGGGCAAGGTGTCGCGGTGGCGCTTGTCGGCAAATTGCAGGCTCAGGCTCAGGGTCGGTTTCATGCGTGGTCGTCAGCAGTGGGTTCGATGGGGGCTTGGGGGGCGCTGTTGCGGCCGGTGCGGCTGGGTTCGGGGTCGGCAGACTGGGCCGCATCGTAGGCCTCCACGATGCGGGCCACCAGAGGGTGGCGCACGACGTCGGCCGCCGTGAAGCGGGTGAAGGCCACGCCCTTGACGCGTTTGAGGATGCGTTCGGCCTCGATCAGGCCACTGCGGGCGCCGCGCGGCAGGTCGATCTGGCTGACATCGCCCGTGACCACGGCGCGCGCGCCAAAGCCGATGCGGGTGAGGAACATCTTCATCTGCTCGGGCGTGGTGTTCTGGGCTTCGTCCAGGATCACGAAGGCGTGGTTGAGCGTGCGCCCGCGCATGAAGGCCAGCGGGGCGATCTCGATCAGGCCCTTCTCGAAGGCCTTGGTGACGCGGTCGAAACCCATCAGGTCATACAGCGCGTCGTACAGCGGGCGCAGATAGGGGTCGACCTTCTGGGTGAGGTCGCCAGGCAGGAAGCCCAGGCGCTCGCCGGCCTCCACCGCCGGGCGGGTCAGCACGATGCGCTGCACGGCGCTGCGCTCCAGGGCATCGACCGCGCAGGCCACGGCCAGGAAGGTCTTGCCGGTGCCGGCCGGGCCGATCCCGAAGCTCAGGTCATGCGAGAGGATGTTGCGCAGGTACTGCACCTGGTTGGGCGTGCGGCCATGCAGGTCGGCGCGGCGGGTGTGCAGGGTGGGGCCGTCGGTTTCTTCGTCCGGCAAGGGCGCGTCGGCTTCATTGGCGGCCTTGGGTTGGCGCGCGCGCTGCTGGGCCGCCAGGCTGGAGGTGATGGCCAGTTGCACCAGTTCGGCGTTGATGGGCTTGGCGCTGCGCGCGTAAAGCGAGTCCAGCAACTCGACCACCTGCTGGGGCACGCCCCGGGCGCCCTCGATGCGAAATTGCTCGCCGCGGCGCGTCATGGTCACCCCGAAGGCGGCCTCGATGGTGCGCAGGTGTTCGTCCAGCGGGCCACACAAATGGGCCAGACGGGTGTTGTCAGGGGGGGAAAAGCTGTGCCGCAGTTGCATGAAAGCCCCGGAATGAAGAGAAAGCATGCAAATTGTCTCCTGCCCGGGGCTTCACCATGTGACATATCTTGCGAAAATCGACAGGTCTTCGCGCACATGGTGTGCGTGATGGGCTTTGGAGTCTTCCTTGAGCAAGTTGCATCGTTGGTGGCAGTCCTGGGCCCAAAGGTCGCGGCCTGCCGACGCCGATACCGATTCGGAGGGTGCGCCCTCTTCCGGTACCGTTGGCGCGCAGGCGTCCCAGGTTCGCCGTTTGTGGCTGTTGTTGGGCCTGGGCCTGGTGCTGGCCGTCGTGGTGGCCTATGTCATGGTGGCGCTCAACCGCGAAACGGTGCGCCTGAGCCATCCCTCGACCATCGTGGCCGCCATGTCGTTCGACAACGCCGTGCAATCGCTGGATCAGGCCTGGGCCGTGCGCAGCAATGCCGCGCGGTTTCCGGTCGGCCAGTCCGGCCAGCTGATGACCTTGCCCGACGAGTGGTCCAAGAGCCAGCCGGGTTACCAGGGGGCGATGTGGTACCGCTTCAACTTCGATGCGGGCACGCTGCCTGGCCCTGATCAGATCATGGCCGTCCAGATCGAGCGGGCCTGCTCCAACGTCGAGGTCTTCCTCAACGGGCAACTGCTGTACCGCGGCGGGCGCATGAGCGAGCCGTATGCGCGCAACTGCTACCGCTCGCACGTGGTGACCTTGCCCTCGCACGTGCTGCGCGAGCATGGCAACGAGCTGGACCTCAAGGTGGTGGGCTACCCGATCAACCGGGTGACGGCGCGCCAGCGGGCTGGTGGCCTGAGTGCCGTGCGCATCGGGCCCTTGCAGGAAATCCGCGAGCTTTACGAGCAACAGGAGTTCTGGACCACCACCGTCTCCCAGGTGCTGGGTGGCATCCTGGCCGTGCTGGGCATCTTCGCGCTGGGCCTGGCCTGGGTGCGCCGCCTGGACTACCTGCTGTACTTTGGTCTGCTGACCATCGGCTGGTCGATGATGACCGGGCGCATGTGGCTCAGTGACGTGCTCATCCCCAATGCCGGTGTCGAGGTGCTGATCGCGATGATGTTCGCGCCCATGACGGCCTGCGCCATCAAGTTCCTGCTGGGTTATGCCGGGCAGAGCATGGGGGCGGTCAACCGCGGCGCACGCCGGCGCCAGCTCAACGCCGTGCTGTGGGCGCAATGCGTATTGCTGCCGATCAGCCTGCTGCTGATGGGCACGGACCGCCTGTTCATCGGCGCGCGCATCTGGTATGTGCTGTTTGCCATCGAGCTGTTCGTGACCATTGGCTTCTTCCTGTGGGTGGCGGGCAAGAACCGCCGCACCGAGTTCTGGCTGATGAGCGCGGCGCTGGGCGTCGTGGCCGCCGTGCTGGGCATCGAGCTGAGCTTCCAGAGCGGGTTGGTGAAGATGTGGGGCGTGCACGTGACCCACTTCGTGATGCCCCTGCTGTATGCCGCCGTGGCCGTGCGCCTGATCCAGGTCTACGCCAAGGCCTTGCAGACGGCCGAGGGCGCCCGCAAGCAGCTGGAGCGCCGCGTGCAGGAGATCAGCGGTGAGATCGAGCGCAACTTCAACCAGATTGCCGAGCTGCGCGTCGAGCAGATCGCCGAGAAGGAGCGCAAGCGCATCGCCGCCGACCTGCACGACGACCTGGGTGCCAAGCTGCTGACCATCGTGCACACCTCCGACAACGACCGCATCTCGACGCTGGCGCGCGAGGCGCTGGAAGAGATGCGCCTGTCGGTGCGCGGCCTGACGGGCAAGCCCATGGTGCTGTCCGACGCGCTGGCCGACTGGCGCGCCGAGGTCGTGTCGCGCCTGGGCCAGGCCGGCATCGAATGCGAATGGCGCAATCCCAACGATGTGATCGAAGAACCACTTTCTTCACGTACTTATGTGCAGACCACGCGTATCCTGAGGGAAGCCGTCAGCAACGTGATCAAGCACAGTGGCGCTTCGCACGTGGTCATCTCTGCCGAGGTGCACCTGGAGCACCATGACTTCGTGCTTGTCATCCAGGACAACGGCAAGGGCATTCCGCTGGAACTCGATGGCCGCCTGGATCGCGGCCACGGCATGACCAGCATGAAGCACCGTGCCAAACAGTTGAGCGGACAGTGTCTGGTGGAATCCGGCCCGGGCTTCGGCACCGTGATCCGGCTGACACTGCCGCTTGAAATCGCCACCATGCAACAAGTCCTGCCTGCAGCGCTCCCGGCAAGCTCCGGCGCTGCTAGCATGCGACATATTGCACGTGGACATTGATCCCAGCATCCCATTTGAAGTGAGGCCCGTCCACCATGAAGCAAATCCTTTTACTTGAAGACCTGCCCGAAATCCGCGCCTGGCTCAAGGTCCTGGCGCTTCAGGTGTTCCCTGGTGCCCAGATCAGCGAAGCCGCGCGCATCCACGATGCGCTGGAGCTGGTCAACGCCGTGCGCTTTGACGTCGCCATGGTCGACCTGGGGCTGCCTGATGGCTCGGGTGTCGAGGTGGTGCAGGCCCTGCGCGAGAAGCAGCCTGACGTGCAATCGGTCGTGGTCACCATCCATGACGACGACGAGCACCTTTTCCCTGCCCTGCAGGCGGGGGCCTTCGGTTACCTGCTGAAAGAGCAGTCGCGTGAGCAGTTGTCGGAGCAGTTGCACCGCATCAGCCAGGGCGAGCCGCCGCTGTCGCCCTCGATCGCCCGCCGCGTGATCCAGTACTTCACGGCCCAGGCTCGCCAGCAACCCATCCAGCCTGACACGGTGACCCCGCACGTGCAGCTCACCGACCGCGAAAACGAAGTGCTGCTGCGCG
>Ga0265327_10000511_pt1 | contig 67370 bp, 63 predicted proteins | sample 41621metaG_FD_202089 | JGI IMG/M metagenome (GOLD analysis project Ga0265327, IMG submission 202089) | Rhizosphere microbial communities from Carex aquatilis grown in University of Washington, Seatle, WA, United States - 4-16-21 metaG | ecosystem: Host-associated > Plants > Roots > Rhizosphere...
GAGTAACCGAGGTGCGCAAAATATGTTAAACCTAAGAGTAATTACCATGAATGGACAATGGGGTAAAATTGTGCATTTGATTAAAACTGCCGCTTAGACTCCAATGCGACAATTTTAAATGCACCCTCTTTCAGGGCCTCTTCTTTTTTAATATTACTTTGGGCAACCGTCTTTTCCATTTCTTCACGCAATCTTATCTTTTCGTCATAAGTCCCGTTGGGCAAAAGTGTTTTTGCAATTACGGGCATCAGTTCTATCAGCACTAATATTACTATCAGTAAATAATACCTGAAGGCGGCGTAACTTTTATTTTGTATCAGGTGGTGCAGCGCCTCGCTTCGGGTTAAAAAGCCATCGTTAAGCAAGGTTCCAAAAGCCGCCTGTTCCGTTTGCTTTTGGTTATCAATACCGGCAAGGCTTTTATCAGTCTCGTCAATTTTAGGCTGTAACTGCGCTGCCATTTGCTTATAATCATCATCCAGCTTTTGATAGGCAAGCTGCTTGGTTTGCGCAATTTCTTTAAGGCCTATCTTATGGCTGCCGCCGGTACCATCTGTTTCAGCAATAAATGCATCGCGTGCTGTAGATACTTCTGCATATTTATCATTTAACTGCTGCTGCAACTGCGTTTTCTGCGCCAGCAATTCCGTCTTCGATTTTGCAAACAGTGAATCTTGCTGCAGTTGCTTGTCTCTTTTCCTTTGCTCGTTGTCAAGAGAAATTTGCACATGTATTTCCTTATCAAACAAGTACAGCAGGGCAGGCTGCGCCATAAACGTACCAATGGTAAGCGCCAGCAACCCGCGAAAAACCAGTGGCAACAGCTTGCGCTTATTGGTTTTGGTAATACCTTTTATAAGGGCGCGGTCAATACTTAAAATTATGCCACCCATAAAAATACCCAGCAATATGGCAGTGGGCAGGCTGCTAACTACTGTGCTGAAAAAATACGTCCACACCAGCGTGGCAAAAAGCCAGGTGCCTAAAACGGTAATGCCGGTAATGGCATAACGGTTACGGTCAACCGCGCAATCAATAATAATTTCTTCTTCGGCGGTTGATAGCCACCATAAAAAGCGTGTAAACACACCGGGGTTATAACTCTGCCTTTGAGACAAAGTTTGTACAGGCTGCTGCATAACAGAGCGTTATTAAGTTAAGTTAGAAAATGCTGGTTAGGCGGGGAGGCCATAAAGTAACGCTGATTTATTGTGATTAATTATGAAAAGCAGCTTAATTTTTGCATACTTTAACTAAAGGCCGTGGCTGGATGAGTATACTTCCAAAGTGATGCCACCTCTGCGCAGGAATGTTTATCCCCTTGTGCCGCAGTTTGCGCTTCATTACCACCAAAACCACTTTTTAACCAGTGAAAACATAACTAAACTTTAAATCTAATCTTAAAATAGGCATTCTGCCTGCAATCCCTACCTTTGCCGCTCAATTTTACAGTTTTACTATGAACATGGACAAGAACACGGTTATCGGCTTTGTACTGATAGCCCTATTATTTTTTGGCTATATGTGGTACAGCAAGCCAAGTGCAGCGGAACAGGCTTTGCAACAGCACATTGCAGACTCAACAGCACGGGCTGATGCCGCAAAAGCAAATGCAGCTAAATTTAAGGACACGGCTACTGCAAAAACCGCCGTGCTCGATTCAACCCTCATAAATACCCTTGCCGCAGGAACTGTTGGCACTGAACAGCTTACCACTGTTGAGAACGACGTTATTAAAGCTACATTTACCAACAAGGGCGCACGCTTAAAAAGTGTTGAACTTAAAAAATACAAGTCATCTTTTAACGGCCAAAACGTACAGCTTTCAGGTGGTGGAGATGATGACATGGCTTATACCGTTAACGTAACAAACAGCCTGAGTCAGCCTACATCTAAACTATATTTCCCCCAGGTTAAGGTTGACAGCGCTGCCGATGGCACTAAAACTGTTGCCTTTACAATAGCTGCTGCAGGCGGCCAAAGCATTGTTCATCAATACGTGCTGCATAAAGACAGCTACATGATTGATTGGAACGTGCACGTTGATGGCGCTGACCAGGTTATACCTGGCGGCCAGTTTAACCTGCAATGGCAAACCCACCCGCTGCAACACGAAAAAAGCGCCACCTACGAGAGGCTGCAAACCAACATTTGCTTTTACGAGAACAACAGTTTCGACTATATATCTGCCAAAAACACCCGTAAGTTTGAAGCCCCCGTGCAATGGGTTGGTGTTGTTCAGCAGTTTTTTAACACCACGCTTATTAACAAAGGCAACTTTGCCGGCGGCGATATACAATGGACCCGCCGCAGCGACAGTACCACAATTTTGGGTGACATAACCGTAAACCTGCAGCAAAAAGTTCCGGCCGGCCACCAGGCCAATATTGCTATGCAGTTGTACTATGGCCCTAACGATTACCATATACTGGGCAACCAAACGCCGCCCGATATGGACAAAATGGTTAACCTTGGCCGTGACCTGTATTCATTTGTTCGCCCTATTAACAAATGGATAATTATGCCGGTGTTTAGCTTTTTTGGCAGCATAGTAAGCAATTTTGGCTGGGCCATTTTGTTGCTTACGCTGTTTATACGCCTGGTAACAAGCCCTTTAACGTACACCAGCTACCTAAGCGGCGCGAAAATGAAAGTGCTTCGCCCCGAACTGGATGAGATAAAGAAGAAAACCGGTACCGACCAGCAGGCTTTTGCCATGGAACAAATGAAGCTGTTCCGCGAGGCCGGCGTTAATCCACTAGGCGGTTGTATACCTGCGTTGCTGCAAATACCCATATTCTTTGCCCTGTACAGCTTCTTTAATTCAAACATAGCCCTGCGGCAGGTGCATTTTCTTTGGTCGCCCGACCTTTCGTCATACGATACACTGGTAAAATTCAACAGTGAGGTGTGGCTTATTGGCGACCATATTAGCCTGTTTTGCTTAACGGCAATTATAACCAGCTTCCTTATCTCTATTTACAACCTTAACAGTACGCCAACGCAGGGTAATCCTGCCATGAAGTACATGCCGTATATATTTCCGTTCATCCTGTTTTTTGTGTTTAACAAGCTGCCGTCGGCATTAACATGGTACTACACAGTATCAAACATTATAACGCTGGCCATACAGTTTGTAATTCAAAACTACATTATCGACCATACCAAGCTGCTGGCCCAACTGGAGAAAAAGCGTAAAGCGCCCAAGGCCAAAAGCAAGTTCCAGGAACGTTACTCCCAAATGATGGAAGCCCAAAAAAAGGTGCAGGACCTCAAGAACAAGCAGCAGGGTAAGAAGTAAGTGATAGACAATCGTCAATCGCGAATAAAGCAAAATTCCAACCTCAGTTTTATAAGCCCCCGCCAACCGCGGGGGTTTTTTATGCCTAACTTAGTAGTATCCCCATCCGCATGCAGGTGGAAAATTTGCCTGAAATTACTTCAGGGGAGGAAAAGTCCAAAGGATTCCCACGGAGGAGGAAGATCGCATGGCCTGCATTTCAAAATATCTTATTGATTATTAGCCGTTTACCTTAGTTCCCTGGCAAAAAAAGTGCAATTCGCGCAAACACATTCAAGCCGGTAGCCACCCCATTAACCATCGGTTGTCATTTTTGTCCTTACGGTCCTTTGTGTCTTTTTTCGCTGAACCACTTTCGCTGAGCCACAATAAGCGGCACAGAAATATTATGCAATAAAGGTCGCAATGGGAGGAAAAAGGAGGAAATGGGATGCTCCGGGTTTTTACTGTATTTTGTTGATTTACAATAGATTAAATAAGATCGAACCCCTAACTAACAATATTTTCGCCAAAAAATACTCCCGTATTACCGCCAGTACCCGTCCTGATAAAACTTTCAACCAACTATATATAAATATAAAAAACCCGTTTTCGTCATCATAAAATGGAAAGTTTTTTTTAAAAATTTTTCAGCTTTCCAACGGGGTAAACAGTTGCCATTACTCAACCGGCTTCCAAGCCCCTTAAGCGGGGTGGGGGCAAACCAGTTTTCGTCGTCATAAAACCGAAAATTTTTTTGAAAGGCTTGATACGCTGCCAGCGGCATAACCTGCTGCAATTTTTCCCCCTTTAGGATACTGTTAGAACAAGGTTAGTTCAGAAAATGCGATGCTTAGTAGTCCCCCTTTAGGGGATAGAGGCGGTATAAGGCGGGGTGAGGTCGCTTTAAAGCCTTTAGAGGTCATGTTAGAGGCAAAAAAGGGTTTCAATATATAGGAAGATGTGTCCCAACGTTAGCACCTTAGAGGATAGGGGCTTCTCGCACTTCCTCTAAGCCCCCTTTAGGGGGTTGGGGGTTGTTAAAACAACCCCTCAATGCTCAAATATCTTTCACCCGTATCATAGTTAAATACCAGCACTTTGCTTCCGGCAGGTATTTCCGGTAGTTTTTTGGCAACGGCGGCCAATGCAGCGCCACTGCTTATACCCTGGAAAATGCCTTCTTCCTGTGCGGCACGGCGGGCATAGTCAAACGATTCTTCCTTGCCTACCGTAATTACGCCATCCAAAACATCTGTATGCAGGTTATTAGGTATAAAGCCCGCACCAAGGCCCTGTATAGGGTGGGGGCCGGGTGCTCCGCCGCTTATAACTGCGCTAAGCTCCGGCTCAACCGCAAATATTTTTATGTTGGGAAAATGCTTTTTCAGCACCTCGCCCACGCCGGTAATGTGGCCGCCTGTGCCAACACCTGTAATTAAAAAGTCAAGCCCATCCGCAAAATCGGCCAGTATTTCTTCGGCTGTGGTTTTAATGTGCACCTCAACATTGGCAGGGTTGTCAAATTGCTGCGGCATCCATCCGCCGGGTGTGGCGGCAACCAGTTCTTTTGCCTTTTCAATGGCGCCCCTCATGCCCTTTTCGCGCGGGGTAAGCTCGAATGTAGCGCCATAAACGCTCATCAGTTTGCGGCGTTCAACGCTCATGCTTTCAGGCATTACCAATACAAGTTTATACCCTTTTACAGCGGCTACCATGGCCAGGCCAATACCCGTGTTGCCGCTGGTAGGTTCAATAATTACACTGTCAGCGTTTAGAATGCCCTTTTTTTCAGCATCCTCTATCATATTAAGCGCTATTCGGTCTTTAATGCTGCCGCCGGGGTTAGCCCTTTCCAGCTTGCTCCATACTTCAATATTTGATGGAAACAGGCGGTTAATACGTACATGCGGTGTGTTACCAATTGTTTCCAGTATGCTGTTAGCTTTCATTTCTATGTATTATTAGTTTGAATGTTGTTGAATGTTCGTTCGGAAGAAAGTTTGAAAGTTTGAGTGTTTGAATGTCCGCTGTTCCGATACTGTTAGTATTTCTTCGTCAGCTTGGAAACTAAAAATTTAAATGTTTTACTGTTTGTAACATGTTCCACTTTTCAAATCTAAACAACATTCAAATATTCAAACACTCAAATATTCAAACTTGCATCATATACTAAAATTTATCACCTCCCCCTGGTCTCTGCGGTCATTTATGGCTATTTGGTTTTTATGGTATACCATGCTATATGGCGGAATACTTTTAATTATCCAGGTTCTGCCCCCAAGTATACTGTCATGCCCAATAACCGTATTGCCCCCTAATATAGTGCTGCCCGCATAAATGGTAACATTATCCTCAATAGTTGGGTGCCTCTTGGTTTTGGCGTCTTCCTTACGCACGGTAAATGCACCTAACGTAACACCCTGGTATAGTTTTACCTTGTTGCCAATAATAGCGGTTTCGCCAATTACCACGCCGGTGCCATGGTCAATAAAAAATGGGCAACCGATTTGAGCGCCGGGGTTTATGTCAATGCCGGTTTTACTGTGCACCCATTCGCTCATCATACGCGGTATCAGCGGCACTTTGGCAAGGTAAAGCGGGTGTGCAAGGCGGTGCACCATAATGGCCAGGAAGCCGGGATACGACAGTACCACTTCTTCTACAGACGAGGCAGCAGGGTCAAACTCCAGTATAAGTTGGGCATCTTCCAGCAACTGGTCTTTAATAGTTGGCAGCTCGCTAAAAAACTCAAATACTATCGTTTCCTTATCCAGTATGGCAAGGCTGCTAACACTTTGTATAAGTTCGCCCAGGTGGTTTTGCAGCTTTTGATGCACCAGGTGGTGGGTTTGCAAAAAATCCTCGGTATGGTTGGTTACATGAAAAAGATAGCGGGTAAGCTCGTCAGTAAAACGGCAAACCTCATCTTTCGACGGCAGCGTATAGCTTAAAACATGTCCCGGATACTTCATAGTTTAAACGTTTGAGCCAAAAATAAAAGCCTTTCCGTACGTAACAGGAAAGGCTTTTTGCAGGTATAATTTTACAAACCCCTCCCGTGGTTATGGTGTACAACAACAAACGCAGCCGGGAAGTATTTGCTTCATATTTAATTAATTGGCTACAAATTTAGTGGACTAATTGATATTTTAATGTACCGGCTATCAATATTTTCTGCTTTTAGTAAAACTTTAAGCTGTTACTATCAGTCACATATAAAGCATCTCATTGGGCATTTTAAAATCTTCGCCCCTATACGTATGCGCATATACGGATGTCATTACCGGGAAATTTTAACGAAGATAACGCCAATGCGTTTATATCGGAAAAAGCACCGGAGAGGGGATGCACGAGATCGTGGAGAAAGCATGTATAGCTTAAAACTCCTTTGGCAATACTATACAGTTATCTTCGTACTATGTGGCCTCATGCACCCTTTCTTCTTCCTATTTGTTCCTATGATTCTATGAGGCTATGTAGTTAAAATTCAACTTTGGTCCCCGAACCCACGCCAAAATAGCTTGAAACTTTTGTAACATTGCGGCCTTATGCACCCGGGGCAACTATCCATACAAGATTTTACTTACAACCTGCCGGCAGAAAAAATTGCCCGGTACCCGCTGGCCGTTAGGGACGAAAGCAAGCTGCTTGTGTACCGCAACGGCATTATTGCAGAAACACAGTACAGCCATATTGCAGAACAATTGCCTGCCAATGCATTGCTTGTTTTTAATAATACTAAAGTGGTTGAGGCAAGGCTGTTGTTTGAAAAAGAAACAGGCGGGGTGATAGAATTATTTTGCCTTGAGCCGGGCGATCAGTATGCTGATATTACCACAGCCATGCTGCAAAAGCAAAAAGTAATTTGGAAATGCCTTGTAGGCGGCGCAAAAAAATGGAAAGCCGGCGCTTTGGTTAAAAACATTGAAACAGCTACCGGCGCTTTTACAATTAGCGCCACCAAACTGCAGCAGGTTAGTGATTATTTTTTGATTGAATTGCACTGGAGCGACGCACAATTAACCTTTGCTGAAGTGCTGCACCTTGCAGGTGTTATACCCTTGCCACCCTATTTAAACAGGACTGCTGAAGAAGCAGATAAAAGCACTTACCAAACCATTTACGCACAACATGATGGCTCAGTGGCCGCACCAACTGCTGGGCTGCACTTTACGCCAGATGTATTCAGTTTGCTGCAAGGTAAAAATATACAAACTGCCTATGTTACGCTGCATGTGGGGGCAGGTACCTTTAAACCGGTAAAGGCTGCTACCATGCAGGAACATGATATGCACGCTGAGTTTATTGATGTTGATAAAACATTAATTGAAAGCCTTATAAACAATGCCGGCAATTGCATTATTGCAACAGGCACTACCAGCCTGCGAACCATTGAAAGCCTTTACTGGATGGGCGTTAAGCTGCAACTTGCTTTAAAAAATAAGCCTGGCGAAAACATTACGGCTAATGAAATAGCAGTAAGCCAATGGGATGCTTATGAGTTGCCGCAACATATATTGCTTACAGAAGCTTTGCAAAGTTTATTGCAGTGGATGAATGTACAAAACAAACAAAGGTTGATTACCAAAACACAAATCATAATAGCGCCCGGTTATAGTTTACGTGTGGCACAGGGGCTTATTACTAATTTTCACCAGCCACAGAGCACACTGTTGTTGCTGGTAGCCGCTGTTATTGGTAACGACTGGAGAAGAGTGTATGATTATGCACTGAATAACAACTTTCGCTTTTTAAGCTATGGGGATGGAAGCCTGCTGTTTAAAAATGTTTAACTTTCATTGTCTTTATCGCCCAGCGGCATTTCTACAATAAAGGTGCTGCCTTTGCCTAAAGTGCTTTCTACTTTTATACGGCCTTTTATAGCGTCTATAACCGTTTTAACATAGCTCATGCCCAGGCCAAAACCCTTTACGTTGTGTATGTTACCCGTATGCGCTCTATAGAATTTTTCAAATATGCGCTTAACAGTTTCTTTGCTCATGCCAATGCCGTTATCATCAATACGCAGCACCAGGCTTTTTGATGTGTTGTGCGTGGTAATGCGTATCAGCGGGTTTTCCCGGCTGTATTTAACAGCATTGTCAATAAGGTTGTTTATCATGTTGCTAAAGTGCCCCTCATCAGCCAGCACCATATCGTCTGTGGCATTTAGCAGCAATTCTATTTTACCATTTTTATCCTGCAACTGCAGGTTAAAGCCATCACTTATTTTTTTAATAACGTCGTGCACGTTAACAAGCACCATGTTCATCTTAATATCCTGCCGCTCCATAAGGCCGGCCTGTAAAATGGTTTCCACATGCTTGTTCATGCGCTTACTTTCTTCCTTTATTATACCGCTAAAGTATTGCAGCTTTTCCGCATCCCGCTGCACCTTCTCGTTACGCACGGCATCAACCGCAAGAGATATAGTAGCAAGCGGTGTTTTAAGCTCGTGCGTCATATTGTTTATAAAATCACTTTTTATAAGGCTTAGCTTACGCTGCACCAGCATGGTGCGCACTGTAATGTAAAACGCAGCAATAACAATAAGCGTAAACAACCCTGCGCCGGCAACCATCCATATAAGCGACCGCCATACCTGGGTTTTATATTGCGGTATCAGCACTACCAGCTGCTCGTAAGCAATATTGTCAACAAACGGATTTGTTTCAGTTGATATGGGCAATATTTGTTGCCAGGTGTTAAGGGTATCAACCGAGTATGGTACAAAGTTTTTTGACTGCATTTCCAGCAGGTAGTTATCGCCTTCAGAGGTGATGGCAAATTCAAAGTCAATATTCTTCAGCCCTTCTTTATCCATCGCACGCCTGAGTTTATTGTACACTTCAACATTGGTAAAATGTTCTGATGTAGGTACGGGCTTGCTGGTAGTAAAATTAAGGTTGTTGGGGTACAGGGGCGATTTTCGCTGCATGCCCATAATGCTGCCGGTGGAGGGTTTGGCAAGTTCATGGGTAACGTCGTACATGCTGCGGGTTACTTTTTCACTAAAGCTTTCCTGTGTTACCTGGAAAAGGTTGGAGAACCACGACAACTGTATGATGATAATACCCACTATTGAAAGGGCGATCAATACAATTATAACCGGGATAACTTTTTTCATTCCTGCAAAAATATACTGTATAAGGTGGTTTTACTTTTGTTTATATAGTTTACCATCTTTTTAACGCAATAAATATCATAATAAATTTTCTTTATTCCGGCTAAAGGTGCTAAATTTCAATTATGGTTGAGTTATTGCCGGGTAAAATCCTGATTGCCGACCCCTTTTTGAAAGACCCCAATTTTATGCGGTCGGTTATTTTTTTGTGCGAACACCAGCCCGAAGGCAGTTTCGGTTTTGTGCTTAACAGGGCATACCAATACAATATCGGTGAGTTGATAACAGACCTTGAGGGGCATGATTTTCCTGTTTATTATGGTGGCCCCGTGCAGCCGGATACGCTGCATTTTTTACACCGGTGTCCGGGCCTAATTACAGGCGGGGTAAGGGTTACAGACGATATTTACTGGGGTGGTGAGTTTGCGGAAGCGGCCGGACTTATAAAACAAAATAAGCTTTCTTACAACACCATACGGTTTTATATTGGCTACAGCGGCTGGGCCGAAGGCCAGCTTAATAGTGAGATGGATGAGAAAACATGGCTGGTTACGGAAGGCAATAAAAAACTTGTTTTTCACCGGGATGTAAATCTTATCTGGAAGGACGCGCTTAAGCAAAAGGGCGGCGAATATGAGCAGCTTATACACTACCCTATTGACCCAACGCTGAATTAGGGTATGGAGGAACGTTCTTCTATTTCAAAAGTTAATAATGCTTCTTCATGCATGGCTGGTATTTTATCCCATAGGGGCAGGTCAAACAAAGCTAAGTACGATGACAACAGCCCCGCAACCAAAACGCTTATATTCAGCAGAAGCCTCCATACATATAGCCACCCGGTGTTATGTTCAGTATTAAAAATGCTGCCTGGTAAAAAAATGGCGGTACTAAGCCAAATAGTTACACAGGCAAATAACACATTAATGCAAAAAGCACCAATAAAAAACCATACTTCGGCAGGGCGTTGCAATGCGGCTTTTTTATAAAGGCGTATAGCCCTTATGCTTAAAATACATTTGCCCGCAATTACAGGCAGTAAAAATAGTAACAACAAGCTGCTAAAACTGATGGCTGACACGGGTGTAGTAATTATAATTAAATATGCCTGCCACACAAAAGTGCAGGCGCACCAAATTAACAGCGCAAAGGCACATTTATTATATAGTGTAAACTTTAAAGGCATGCTAACATCACTAATTTGTTTCAACTTGTTCTTCCCCAATAGTATCAACCTCGCTGTGCCGCTGTGATAGAACAAGTTTTTTTAATGGCAGATCAAATACCGCTACATAAGTTGATGCAATAACAAAGATAACGCCTGATGAAAATATCGTGAGTAAAAGCGGAAAATTCAGATCAGCATTCCACTCTGCCAAAGTGCCAATTGAAATAATAAGCACAAGCAGGGTGTAAATAATATTAAGCGTAAAAAACATTATAAAAAAATAACCTGTATCATTAGTGTAAATGGTTTTGTGTTTCAGATGTTTAATAAACCCGAGGCCCAAGGCCGGCTTATATATCATTATAACGGGTATTAGCACACATAAGCAATCCATAACATCAAAGTGGTCTTCGGCGGCAAAATACACCAACAAACAAGCAGCTGCTATGTTATACACCAGGCAATACATATTGCACCAAAAATATCTTTTCCATGTGGGTTGCATAATGTAGTTAGTTTAATGTTGCATCAATCTGTCCTATTTCAAAATTTGCCAGGCTGTTATAATATTTCCGTTTAATGGCTTTGGCTAAAACTAGATCGAAAATGGCTAAGTAGATTGTGCTTAGGGTTATTATAAAAAAGCTAACCGCAAATATAATGGCCGCGTTAGATACCGTAGGGTTATTACTATGCTCAACCAAGCCTCTAAGCGAATCCGGGGCGTCATCCACAATAGCTGCTATACACGCAATTATATCAATTAACGCGAACAACGCTGTAAAAGCAAAAAATATGATGAAAAAAACTTTTTCAGCTTTACCGGGCAGGGCTTGCAATTTGTACTGTCGCAATGCTCTGAGAGAAAAAGTAACTTTTAATATGTACAGACCAAATACAACCCAAAACGCGGATAAAATTAAATAATCGTTGGCCGATGGGCTGCCGTGGTTCTCTCTAAAAAAGGCGAAGCATATAAACGACATCATTGTAACAACCCATAATAACACATACAAAGCGCACGCATAATATATCTTAAATTTTAAGGGCATAAAACCAAGGTTATTGGCCTTAAAAATACGGTCATTATTTCAATTTCCCGCTTAGCGGCATTTATATATCTTTGCGCCCGTTGAAAACGTAAGCCGCAGAAGGGCTGGGATCAAAACAGTCGCGGATAACACCACAAACCGCCCATTCACGTCTCACGTTTCACTATTCACATTAAAAAAAACTCCCCTTTTAGGGGATGGGGGCCTTTATATATGTACCGTTCTCACACATGTGGCGAATTACGAATTTCAGACGCCGGCAATCAAACAACCCTTGCCGGCTGGGTGCAAACCGTGCGCAAATTTGGCGCAATTACGTTTGTTGACCTGCGCGACCGTTACGGCATTACCCAGTTATTGTTTGGGGAAGACCTGCAGATGCAAATTGAGGCCAGCCCGCTTGGCCGCGAGTTTGTAATACAGGCAACCGGCACTGTAAGCGAGCGTACCAGCAAAAACAAAAATATACCTACCGGCGAGGTGGAAATAATAGTTACCTCATTTAAAATATTAAATAAATCTGCCGTACCGCCTTTTACCATTACCGACGAAACTGATGGCGGCGACGAACTGCGGATGAAATACCGCTACCTTGACCTGCGCCGTAATGCAGTAAAAAAGAACCTGGAGCTGCGTTACGCCGTTGGCCGCAGCACACGTAACTACCTGCACGAGAATGGGTTTATGGATATTGAAACGCCTTTTCTTATAAAATCTACACCGGAAGGCGCGCGCGACTTTGTGGTGCCAAGCCGTATGAACGGCGGGCAGTTTTACGCCCTGCCGCAAAGCCCGCAAACATTTAAACAATTGCTGATGGTTAGCGGCTACGACCGTTATTACCAGATAGTAAAATGTTTTAGAGATGAAGACCTGCGCGCCGACCGCCAGCCTGAATTTACCCAGATAGACTGCGAGATGTGCTTTGTGGAACAGGAAGACATTTTAAATATGTTTGAAGGCCTGGTAAAAAGAATATTTAAAGACGTTAAGAATATAGATTACGATGAGGCCGTGGAGCGTATGACCTGGGAAGACGCTATGTGGAACTACGGCAATGATAAGCCGGATATTCGTTTTGGTATGAAGCTGGCCAACCTAAAGTTTCCCAAACACACCTTTCCTTTAAAAGAAACGGCGTTGGCTGTTGATGTGGATGTTAACGCTTTTAAGGTGTTTGAAGATGCTGAAACCGTTATTGCTTTTGCGGCGCCGGGTTGCAGTGAGTACAGCCGCAAACACACCGACGAGCTTACAGAGTGGGTTAAACGCCCGCAGATAGGTATGAAAGGCCTTGCCTTTATTAAATGTAATAATGACGGAACTTACAAAAGCAGCATAGACAAATTTTTTACAGAAGACAAGCTGAAAGCTATTGCCGACGCTGCAGCAGCCCAGCCTGGCGACCTTGTATTAATACTGGCCGGCGCTGAAGAGCGCACCCGTAAAGCCACCAGCGAACTGCGCCTTGAAATGGGCAAACGCTTAGGCTACCGTAAGGACAACGAGTTTAAGCTGCTGTGGGTACTTGATTTTCCCCTGTTTGAGTATGATGCTGATGAAAACCGATGGGTAGCAAGACACCACCCGTTCACGTCACCAAAACCAAGTGACATTGAGGTGATGATAAACAATAACCCTGTTATTGAAAACGCTGACAAATACCTTGAGCACCCTTATGCCAACATTAAGGCCAATGCATACGATATGGTAATGAATGGTAACGAAATTGGCGGCGGCTCAATCCGTATATTCCAGCGCGAATTGCAGGAAAAAATGTTTGCAGCCCTGGGCATGAGCGTTGAAGAATCGCTGCACAAGTTTGGCTTTTTATTAGGCGCGTTTGAATATGGCGCACCGCCACATGGCGGCCTTGCATTCGGCTTTGACCGCCTTTGTGCTATTCTTGGCGGCAGTGAAAGCATACGCGACTTTATTGCCTTCCCCAAAAACAACAGTGGCCGCGATGTAATGCTTGATGCGCCAAGCACCATTGATGAGAAACAGTTGAAGGAGTTGCAGATAAGAACAACAACTACAAACCTCTAAATCTCCCTCCAAAGGAGTCCTTCGGACTAAAGGGAGACTTGAAGAACGGAGAGTATCTAAAAGGTTTATTATATTTGAAAGCCTGCAAGCAGTGTTGCTTGCAGGCTTTTTAAATTTTTACCCATGATCCCCGATTTTCAGACGTTATTGCTTCCTTTACTACAACTTAGTGGGGATGAAAAAAATCATTCTACCAAAGAAGCTGTTCATCAATTGGCTATGGATTTTAGCTTAACAGAGCAAGAGCTAAATGAATGGTTGCCAAGTAAAACCCAAAAGGTATTTTATAACAGGGTTCACTGGGCAAAGGCTTATTTAAAAATGGCTGGTTTAATTGAAAATACTGGGTCGGGCATATTCCGAATAACTCTAAAAGGCAAGGAGGTTCTTGTCAAAAATCTTTCAAAAATCGATGTACGATATTTAAAGGAAAATTATCCTAATAACAAAGAGCTTATTGAGCCGTTAGGAAAAAATGACACTCAAAACAATACACAGCTAATAAACTCGGATAATATTAGTGATGTAAACAAAGAAACTCCGGAAGAACAGATTTATAATGGGTATAATCAAATACGTCATTCATTAGAGGAAGAATTGCTTTCGAAGCTTAAATCTGTCCATCCTTCTTTTTTTGAAAAGATTGTTGTAGAGCTTTTAATTAAAATGGGGTATGGTGGATTAATTGAAGAAGCTGGAAAAACAACAAGTTATACAAATGATGAAGGAATTGATGGAACAATTAGAGAAGATAAGTTGGGTTTAGACATTATTTATATACAAGCTAAGAAATGGAATGACACTGTTGTTGGAAGGCCTGAAATACAAAAATTTGTCGGTGCTTTGGCAGGTCAGGGGGCTAAAAAAGGCATTTTTATTACGACATCTTATTTTTCAAAAGAGGCTTTAACCTATGTTCCTAAGAATGAAACAAAAATTGTTTTAATTGATGGGGTTAGTCTTGCGCAGTATATGATAGACTACAATTTAGGCGTATCCATTCAAAAAACATTTGAAATTAAAAAAATTGATTCTGACTATTTCGACGAAGACTAAAAGGCTATATAAATCTTACGCTGTCTTCTTGCCCTCTCTGCGAGGAGAGGGGTTGGGGTGAGGCGTTTATAGAACCTCAATGGTCCCTATTTTTCTTCCGTCCGCAACACCCAAAACAAAGCCCCCCCATAAAAAATTTTCAATAAGTTAATTTATCGCTGTATATTTCAACCGTCTTCGTAAAGTTGCCGTTCCAATATTTCAATAAATACTTGGATGCAACTTTTTTTGTATGTACCAAAAAAGGCAATAATGGCATTAAACAATTTATTACAGCAGTATGGGTGCCCCGCTGGTATATGGGACGAAATGTGCGATGCACAAAACATAAGGGACCAGTACACAAAGGTGTTTGAAGTATTGCAAAACCTGGATATTGACACGCTGCACCAGAAAGACAAACTGGCCGGCGAGCTGTTTATGAACCAGGGCATTACTTTTACCGTGTATAGCGACAATGCAGGTATTGAGCGAATTTTTCCGTTTGATATTATTCCGCGCATCATTACCTCAACCGAATGGGATGAGATAGAACGCGGCATAAAACAAAGGCTTAAAGCGCTTAACCTGTTTTTAAAAGATGTATATGGCGATCAAAACATTTTAAAAGATGATATAGTGCCGAAGGAGCTTATTGCAAGCTGCCCGCATTATACCCGCGAAGTGTTTGGCATTAAGGTGCCGTATGATATTTATGTGCACATAAGCGGTATTGACCTTATTCGCGGTGAAGATGGTAAGTTTTATATATTGGAAGACAACCTGCGCACCCCGTCAGGCGTAAGCTATATGCTGGAGAACCGCGAGGTAACCAAGCGTCTTTTTCCTGATATGATGGCCAGCAACAAAGTACGCATGGTAAATAATTACCCTTTGCTGCTGCACGAAATATTGCTGCAACTGGCGCCACACCAGGTAAGCAACCCAACAGTGGTGCTGCTAACGCCGGGCATATACAACTCCGCTTATTACGAGCATACCTTTTTGGCCCGACAAATGGGTATAGCCCTGGTTGAAGGGCGCGACCTTTTGGTTGATAACCACAAAGTGTACATGAAAACAACCAGCGGGCTTGAGCGTGTGCATGTTATTTACCGGCGTATTGATGATGAATATATTGACCCGTTGCTGTTTCGCCCGCAAAGCGTGCTGGGTGTACCGGGTATAATGGGTGCTTACCGCAAAGGCAATGTGGCCATTGTAAATGCAGTAGGTAATGGCGTTGCAGATGACAAAGCTGTATATGCTTATGTGCCTGCCATGATAAAATATTACCTTAACGAAGAGCCTATTTTAAATAACGTGCCTACCTACCAGATGAGCGACAGGGAAGCGCGCGAATATGCCTTTAGTAATTTTAGTAGCATGGTGTTTAAGCGCACCAACCAAAGTGGCGGTTATGGTATGGTAATGGGCAATAAAATTGAGGAAGAAGAATGGCTTAAGGCGAAAGAAGAGATTGAAAAAGACCCCCGCAGCTTTATTGCACAGCCTATTATAAAATTATCAACCGTACCATGCTTTATTGATGGTAAGTTTCAGCCGCGGCACGTTGACCTAAGGCCTTACGCCCTGGTTGGCCCCGAAGGCATAAATATAGTGCCGGGCGGCTTAACACGCGTAGCGTTAAGGGAAGGGTCGCTGGTGGTAAACTCATCACAGGGCGGCGGCAGTAAAGATACATGGGTTATAGATTAGGGCGTTGGGTTCATAGTTCATTGTTAATGGCCATGCAACAACTTTAGTTTCTTTTGAGTTACAAAAATTTAAGAGCAGTAAATATTGTGTTGATTGAATAAGAAATATGATTGTGCTGTCTTCACTATGAACCATGAACTATGAGCCATGAACTAAATACGAACATTAAATTTAAAACGAACCAAAAAGATGCTTAGCAGAATTGCAGACTCACTATTTTGGCTTAACCGGTACATGGAGCGGGCAGACGGTATTTTACGCGTAGTGAGGACCAACTATATTTTTGTGCTTGATAAAGGTATAACCGATAATGTTACCTGGCGCCCTATACTGGAAACATATACTAACTGCAAAGAAGAGGATATTGTAAAGCTGGAAAACAATACCGGCGCAGTACTTAAAAAAATTATACTGGACACTGATAATAATAACTCGTTAAAAATTATTATAAACCGTGCCAGGGAAAACGCACGCGGTGTGCAGGACCATATTACCAAAGAAGTGTGGGAAAGCATTAACCAGCTATACCACTTAATTAACAGTGCATCGCTTGGTAAAAAATTATTAAGTGAACATGCGCTTGAAACACTAGATACCCTTACCCGCCAAATAGTATTGTACACCGGCGTTACTGATATTACCATGCCGCGCGGCAGCGGCTGGAACTTTATGAACCTGGGTAAATATATTGAACGTTGCACCGAAACGCTTGAGTTAACAAACAACGAGTACGCAACTATTGAATATAAATTAGCCGACCAGCAGGACATATTGTATTGGCGCAACCTGCTGTTATCATTATCGGGCTACGAACTGCATTTAAAAACATACCGCACAACAAATAATAATCAAAACGTTCTGCACCAGGTAATTATAAATCACAATTTTACACGTTCCCTTATTTATTCGCTTACGCGTATAAACAGGTATATTAAAGATGTGGTGGAAGAAAACCAGTCAGAAGAAAACCGGGCGCTTATTCGTTGCTTTGGCCGTTTATACAGTTACGTAAAATTTATTGATTTTGATACGCTGGATGCGCTTACTTTGCAGGAATTTTTAGAAAGAGTTAAAAAAGAACTGCTTGATGTTAGCATGCGTTTAGGTCAAAGCTTTTTTTCTTATTCTTAATTTTATTTGTTGCTCATGCCCATTTTTAAGATACACCATGTAACCCGATACGATTACGACAGGCCGGTTAAAGAAAGTATAAATGAAATTAGGATATACCCTTACCAATGTGCTGAGCAGGAAATGCTTGAGCATGAGCTGGTAATAACAGGCCAGCCCGATATACTTACATTTAATGATTACTGGAATAATAAAACAGGCATTTTTAATGTAATGGCACAGCATAAGGAGCTTGTTATTGAAAGCAAGCTGCTGGTGCGTACTACACTGCCATCGCAACTGCGCATTAACTTTCATGCCGGGTGGGAAGAGCTGGCGCAGGAAGTTAAACGCGACATGCAGCTTGTTGAATTTGCCAAGCCTGACCTTATAAAAAAACAACAGCATATAAAAGAACTTACAGAACAAATGTTGCAGGATAACAGGAGTGTGCCTGCTGCTGTTGAGTTTTGTAACGAATTTATATACAAGTATTTTAAATACATAAAGGGCATTACCAATATTGAAACAACGGTTGACGAAATATTGCACCACAAAAGCGGTGTGTGCCAGGACTTTGCACACCTTATGCTGCAAATTTTGCGAACTGCCAATATACCTGCCCGTTATGTTAGCGGCTATATATGCCCTAATAAAAATGGTATGCGCGGCGAGGGTGCAACCCATGCGTGGGTTGAAGCCTGGCTGCCCGGTTACGGCTGGGCCGGTATTGACCCTACCAATAATGTGTGGGTTACCAATAATCATATTAAACTTGCAGTAGGCCGCCACTTTAACGATTGCAGCCCCGTAAAGGGCGCCTTTAAAGGCCCTGCAAGGCAGCGCCTGTCAATTTATGTATCAGTAGGGTACGAGGATGGGCATATATTTGAAGAATTGCACAATGTACAGATGGAAGCCGTACCAAGCGACCCGCAGGAAGAGATATTGGTTGACCCCCGTTTTGCCGTTCAGCAGCAACAACAACAGCAATAAAATTATTTATTGCATATTGCAGCCTGAATTGACAATGATATGAAAAACTTGATGCCTGTTTATCGTGTAGTTTCTTACGTTTTGCTGGCAGCAGCAGCGTTTTTGAGCATCGCAGATTTAATAGGGCTGTTAGTTAGCCTTGCTAATCCTTCAGGTTTTTTAGGCGTTTTCATGTTGACGGGCGCAATAATTTATACAATCAGCAGTTTTTATTTTTACAATCAGGGAATTCAAAAAGGGCGGGTATTTAAAAAATCGCTTCGTGACTGGATAAGGGTAAATGCATTTGTAAGTATTGCTTTTGCGCTAATATCAGGTATTCAGTCAGGCCTTTTTTTATCACAACCTAAACATATTGCAGATTATTACAGGGAAGTTGTGCGCATGCAACCTTCTTACGCATCGACAGGTATTACACAGGCAAGTTTTACCAATATGTTTTCAGGTGTATTAGTTGCTTTTGTTGTTTACTGCATATTGTTGCTGGCCCATATTGCAATAACATTCGTTATGCTTAAAAGCAACACACAACTATTTAAACGGGAGGCTGATACAGCAGCCTAAACATCTTACTTTATTGTCTACCTAACAAATAAATTGTTTCAGCCGTCAATTGCGGTTTTGCCGTTTAGCAGCAACAACAACAGCAATAAAATTATTTATTGCATATTGCAGCCTGAATTGATAATAATATGAAACAAAAACTGGTACTTTACCGTCTTATTACATTTATTTTATTGCCTATTGCAGGGTTGCTCGGGCTGGAAGTGTTGTTTATGTTACCTGTGGGGCTTTCAAATCCAATTATTCTAATATTCGCTTTTATATTTTTTGCAATAGGCGCCTATATTGTTTCTTCTTTTATCTTTTTTTTGCAAGGCATTCAAAATAACAAACAATTAAAAAGGGGGCTGAAAGATTTTGTGCGTGTTAATGCAATTATTACCGTGGCTGTAGCTGCATATTGTTTATTCAGCGGTTGCGTTTACCTGGGTTCGCATACCATGCAAAAAATGATGGCAGATAATTTTCCCACGCTTCAAAAAAGCATGAACGGAATATTTAGTGGTATAGATGTAGAAAGATATTTGCGGCTGATGAAAAAGGCTGCCATTGTTATGGCTGTTTTTGGTGCGCTGCTTGTTTATCATACCATAGTAACCTTTCGGCTGTTAAAGCAATATGCATCTTTGTTTTTGGTAAGCGATAATAAGCCTCAATAGGCTTTTTAAACAAGATGTCCTTCTGCAAAAAACATATAAGGTGTTTTGCCTTATTTTATAATATCACCCCTTCAGGGTTAGCGTAACGCCTGGGCTATAATATTGCTACAATAATGCTATCCCTTCGGGATTATACTCAATACTAAAATCTTGGATGCCGGTATTAAATTTCCTGGCAGTGAACCGCTTAGCCAGGCCATGGTGTTGAACAGGAGGTGTATTTGAAATTTTCGCTGTTGGCGTTCCGCCTTGTTGAGGCTTATTATATGGAGTAATAAAGGTGACCCCTACGTGGCATTACGAAAAAATAATATTGAATATTTCTACAAACAGGTAGCGCCTGCAGCGCATATTGAAGCGAAAATTTGCAATGTACCCTTGCACAGCCACTGGCAGCGAAGCCTTGTTTTATTTCGTACCTTAGTATAGCTTATTACATCAAACAAATGCGCACTATTAATGATTTTATGCAGGCTGAAGAAGCTAAGATGACCTGGTGGGACAGAACGCTTAATAACTACCCTAAAGTATCAACAACACAGGCATTGGCACTGCGCGCTTCAAAAGTTAATACCAGTGTGCCTGTTACCATAACACAATCTCTTTCACAAAAAATAATTGTATTTGTTATCATATTTATCCTTGGGCTTTTTTGGGTACGGCTTCTTGCCATGTTAATACGGGGTATGTTTCCATGGCTGGTTATTTTAGCAGGCTTTCTTTTTATTTCAATGCTTATATACCTGGTCTCATTTTATACATTCCTCAACAAAAAAACGGTATACAATATTCAACTTACAATTAGCGGTTTATCTGCCGGGGATGTAAGCTACTGTTGGGAAGATATTATTGAAACGTATATAATGAGCCGGTGGGAAGGTAAGCGTACAAATAATTATCTTCTTCTGCATACAAAGCAGGATGGCTTTAAAAAATTTAACCTCGTTAACTTTAATGTTTCCAGTTATAAGTTGTCTGCCTTAATACAACATTACAAAACATTGCAGGTGGTAAACAATAAATAGTTGCTATGCCAATACCGGCCATACTTGCAGCACGCCTGCTAAACCAGCAAATTGCGCAATGTGCTTTTACAAAACCAGCCGAAATAGTTGAATACCTCGGTGCAATGCAGGCGCAGGATTTTAGTATGGCTAAATGGGCTATTGGCATGCGGGTGCCCGGCCTGCACGATGCTGATGTAGAGCAGGCTTTTAACAGCGGGCAAATATTGCGCACACATGTATTGCGGCCTACCTGGCACTTTGTAAGCCCTGCTGATATACGGTGGATGATTGAGCTTACAGCGCCGCGTGTAAACGCAGTTAGCGCATATTATTACCGCGCTACTGAACTGGATGCCAAAGTATTTAAAAAAACCAATGCTGTAATTACAACGGCATTAAAGGGCGGCCATTATTTAACACGTACCAATTTACAAAAAGCATTACAAAAGGCTAAAATAAAAGCAGAAGGCGTAAGGCTTAGCTATATTATGATGCGTGCTGAACTGGATGCAGTTATATGCAGCGGCCCGAGGCAGGGCAAACAATTTACATACGCCCTGCTTAATGAGCGGGCGCCCGACACAGTTAAACTACACAGGCAGGAAGCGCTTGTTGCATTGGCAAAAAAATATTTCACCTCGCGCGGGCCTGCAACAGCTAATGATTACGCTACCTGGAGCGGCCTTGCCATGCTGGATGTAAAGGAAAGTATTAGTTTATTAGGTAAACAACTTGCAACAGATAGCATCAACAACAAAGTATATTTTTTCGCATCATCAATACAACTGCAGGCAGCCAGGCTTACTGCAAAGCACCAAACAACATTTTTGTTGCCGGACTATGATGAATATACCATTGGTTATAAAGACCGCACAGAAATGTTTGGTGAAAGAAAAGGTAATAGCAATACAAAAGTTGAAAACCCTGTTTTTTATCACTCGTTAATAGTAGATGGGGTGGCCGCAGGTACATGGTTAAAAGCGGCGGGTAAGGGCGAAGCAGGTGTAGAAATAAAGCCAACCATAGCGCTAAACAAAACAAAGCAGCACGCTGTGGCGAAAGCAATAAAAAAATACCTTGCGTTTGTTAGCTGATAGTTATTGCATTGTGTTACCATAAGTTCTTGGCAACAATAAAACATGCCAAAGGGCCAAGGGGTTTAATATGTATCGGTGAGTAAACTATTTTCCTTATACATGATGATATTTTTCATTTCGTAAAATGGTGCAGGCGCGGTATACCTGCTCGGCCAGTATAAGCCGTACCAGCATGTGTGGAAACACCAGCCTGCTTAGGCCCCAGGTAATATTGGCGCGCTTTTTAACTTCTTCATCAACACCAAAGGCGCCGCCAATTAAAAACACCACCCGCCTGGCGCTTTCGTTGGCCTGCTGTTGTAACAGCTGTGCCACCTCGGGCGAGGAAAATTGTTTGCCACGCTCATCCAGCAAGATCAACACATCCTCTTTTTGTAACAATTGTATAATGGCTTTGGCTTCCTGCTTTTTTAACTCTGCCTCTTTAAGCGCAGCAGCGTTTTTGGGCGGGGCTATAATGTGCCAGTCTGCCGTAAAGTATTTATTTATGCGGCCGGTAAAATCTTCCACGCCGGGTTTTATATATGCCTCGTGCGGTTTGCCTATTGATGTGAAGAGTAGCTTCATAGTACTTATTTGCGAAGGTATCTACGAAATGCGAATTACCTGCAATATATGAATGGCGATAACATAATAAGCGAATGCTTATGTTTAGGGCAACTCTTTCCAGTCAATCCGAAGCTTTGAAGTATTGATTATCCGCATGCATTGTTAATGTTTTCCAGGTAACCTAACAGCATCAGCTTCATCGCCACAATGGGGCCTATACTCTTTGCGCCTTCCTGCCATAATATTTAGCTGAGCTTTTGTACAGGAATTTAAAATCAACCGCCTCCGGCAACCTGTGGTAGATATTCTTCCCAGGCATATGGTCAGATAACTAAAAACTAACAAATAATTTTTCCTGGTATTGCTTTTTTCCTTGCATCCATAATTTACTAAATACCATCCCCGATTACAAGAAAAATTATCCGTACTTGTTAGTTGTGTAACAGCCACTCAAGGCAAAAGTTGAGTAAAACATAATCGTCGCTAAAGGTCTTACTCATTCAGCTTATAAACGGATAGGGGTAGGGACGAGGCTCTTACAGCTACCTGTTCTTTAACCGTTTTACTATTTTAAGGCCGCTCCAAATATCGCTTACCGCGCACACTTTAACATCTACCCAACCGGTGGGCAGCACTATTTCCCTAATAACATCTTCGTTAACGTTGGTCGCCATTTTAGATGACTTCTTATACCACGATATCCATATAACGGCGTCAGGCTTTGCAACAGCAATTATATCCGCAAAATATCTTTCCAAATCAGCCCTTTTTTCAGCAAAAACATGAAAAAAAGCTGCGGTTTTTATGTCGGTTGAAAACTGGTGGGTAAGATCGCTTCCCAAAAGTGCGAAATAGTCTTTTGGGGCATTTACCAGGTAAATGGTGGTGGTTTGTGTAATTCCCAGCTTCTTAATCGGGGGTGAGGATGAATAACCAGCCATATAAAATATTTAGTAAAAAGTTAATTTCATAAAACTGGATATTTATAGCCTAAACCTTTATGGGCATTGCTTTGTGGCTTGATAAATTTTTTAGTATCTCTATGGTTATCCACAGCAATTAACATCTCTAAAAAAAATGTGGAAAAATATAAACTTCCAAACGGTGGTTTTTTTGTGGGCGAAAGTGTCGAAATGTGGGGAAATTTCTAACTTAGATAAAAATTTAAACATTTTAATGGGCTTTTTCGGCGAATATCCATCCACAGTAGACCAAAAAAACAGGTTTGTCTTCCCGGCAAAGCTCAAGGAGCAGTACCCGGAAGGAACAACCAGGTTTGTTATAAGTCGTGGACTAGATAATTGCCTCATGTTATACACGTTGGAAATGTGGTCGCAAGTTGAAGTTACCCTTAAAGCGTTAAAAGATTCTGATCCAAAAGTAAGGCTTTTTAAAACGTTATTGCTGGGTGGTGCTACGGAAGTTGAAGTTGACAGCGGCGGAAGGCTGCTTTTGCCCCAAAGTTTAAAAGGCCATGCAAAAATTGAAAAAGACATAGTACTGGCGCCATATATAGACAGGATAAAAATTTGGGAAGCGAAAGCATACCAGAAATTTCTTGATGATGCGGCGGCTCAGTTTGACAGTTTGGCGGCAGACCTTAATGTTGAAATTTAATACGGTACCAAAGTATGCAGCAGCAATACCACATACCGGTATTATTTAACGAGGCGATAGAGGCTTTAAGCATAAAGCCGGGCGGCACTTATGTTGACTGCACTTTTGGGGGTGGGGGGCATTCAAAAGGCATTTTGGAAAAACTGGGCAACGGTGGCAGGCTGGTGGCTTTTGACCAGGACGCGGATGCGCAACGAAACCTTCCTGCCGATGAAAGGGTAATTTTTGTAGCGCAAAACTTCAGGCACCTGGGGCGCTTTTTAAAGTTGCATAAAATAAACGGGGTTGATGGGGTGCTGGCAGACCTGGGTGTAAGCAGCTGGCAATTTGACGAAGGGGAGAGGGGATTTTCAACAAGGTTTGACGGGCCTTTAGATATGAGGATGGACAGGCGGCAACCGCTAACAGCAACAAGTGTACTGCTTACTTATAGTGAAGAAAGGTTACATAAGTTATTTGAAAAATATGGTGAGGTAACAAACGCTAAAACTTTAGCAAAACATATTGTACATAACAGGCACTTAAAGCCGTTACAAACAATTGAAGGTTTTAGGTCTTTGTTGCAACCGGTGGTAAAAGGTAACCCTCATAAATACCTGGCGCAGGTTTTCCAGGCTTTGAGGATAGAGGTGAATGATGAGCTTGGCGCTTTGCGGGAGATGCTTACACAGTTGCCCGATGTATTGAACGGCGGCGGCAGGGCAGCAATAATAACCTTCCACTCGCTGGAAGACAGGGAAGTAAAGAATTTTTTCAGGAACGGCAGTTTTGGGGAAGAAGTGGAAAACCCTTTTTCCACAGAAGAGAAAGAAAGCCTTCTAAAGATAATTACCAAAAAACCGGTAACGCCTTCAGAAGAAGAGATAAAAAGAAACCCAAGGTCAAGAAGCGCGAAGCTGAGAGTGGCGGAAAGGAAGAGTTGACAGTGAATTAAGAAAAGTTGACAGATGACAGTTGACGGTTGATAGAAGAAGAGAAAATGCAGGCCGATGAAGAGAAGAACAAATTAAAATAATAAAAAGCATCATTTTAAAATAAACAAGGCGGGTTGATAATATGAACGTTGCCAATCTGTCAACTGTCAACTTTTTAAAAAAATGGAATCAAAACAAAAAAAAGGCGCCGCATACATAAAGGGATTGTTCAGTTATCGCTGGATACTGAATAACCTGGTGTTTTTTTTATTTGTTGCCTTTTTAGCGGTGTTATACATTTTTAATGGTCATGAGGCGGATAAGATGATACGCGATACAAACATTGCAGCAAAGGATATAAAAGATTTGAAATACGAATTTAAAACACTAAAGAGCGAGGAGATTTTCAGAAGCCGGCAGGCGCAAATTGTACAGGCCGCATCAGCACTGGGCTTAAAGCTTTCAGTGCAGCCACCTGCCCATATTACTGCGGATGCACCCAAATAAGCGGAATGGAGAACCAAAATAAGCCAACAATCCTATGAAATTGGTTTGTTGCTAGCCTATAAAACACTTTTTAAAATTACAACGTGGAAGTAAAGCGTGATATTCTGTGGCGGGTAAGCTTAAGCTATATAGCGGTAGCTGCGCTTTGCGTTGTAATAATTGTTAAGGCGTTTTATATTCAGCAGGTTGAGGGTAAGTATTGGAGAAGCATGAATGACAGCCTGCATGAAAAGATGGAGTCCATTGACGCAGAAAGGGGCACCATTTACAGCGCCGACGGCGAAATGCTTAGTACCAGTATCCCCCAGTTTGATGTTTATATTGACTTTGGCGCAGAGGGTGTGCGTGAAAACGATGGTAAACGTTTTTTCAACAACCTTGATTCGCTGAGTTATGATCTTTCAGGGTTGTTCCAGGACAGGAGCGCAGCAGAGTATAAAAGGTTATTAAAAGAAGGATATGAAAAGGACGACCGTTATTTTCCGCTGTTGAAGAAAGTGAATTTTGAAGACTACCAGTTAATGAAACAGTTTCCTTTAGTAAAGCTTGGCAAAAACAAAAGTGGTTTTATACCGGTTGAAAAAAGTGTAAGGCTTAACCCATACCAAATGCTTGCATACAGAACGATAGGGCTTGACAGGGAGAACTCGCAAAAAGTGGGGCTTGAGCAAACCTATGATTCGTTGCTTACAGGTAAAAAAGGTAAAAGGCTGGTGCGTTATATAGCAGGCGGAATAAGTATACCCGTTGATGAGGATTACCAGGTTGAGCCAGAGAATGGAAGGGATATAATAACAACTATTGATACGCATATACAGGATATAACTGAAACGGCGCTGATGAACATGTTGAAAAGTAACGAAGCTAAATATGGCTGCGCTATTGTTATGGAAGTAAAAACCGGTAAAATAAAAGCAATAGCAAACCTGGGCCTAAGGCCTGACGGAAGTTATTGGGAAGACCTGAACTATGCCATACGGCCAACAGAACCCGGCTCTACTTTTAAAACCGTAACCATGTTAAGCCTGCTGGAAGATAAAAAAATATCGCTTAACACAATGGTTAATATGGAAGGTGGCCGGTGGACCATTAACGGCCAAACAGTTATTGATGCGGAAGAGCACGGCGTTAACGAGAGTATAGTAACTGCAAAGCGAGCATTTGAGGAAAGCTCAAATGTTGGCATGGCAAAGCTTGCATACAACGGGTATGCTGCAACACCATCGCAGTTTATAAACCGCGTAAGGGCGTTGGGCTTTGATACGCTTACAGGTGCTGACGTGGCTGGCGAAAGTAAAACAAAAGTGTACCGCCCTGGTAAACCGGGGTGGAGCGCGACTACTGTGCCATGGATGGCCTTTGGCTATAATATTTCAGTAAGCCCTATGCATACTGCCATGTTATACAACGCCATTGCCAACAATGGCAAAATGGTACGCCCGTTTTTAATGGCTGCTGTTAAAAAAGATGATATAGTGGTTAGGGAAATACAGCCAGTTGTGGTGCACGAAAAAATTTGCAGCGACGAAACACTGCAACAGCTAAAGGAAATATTAAGAGGTGTTTGTGCTGATTCCGGTGCAACAGCTTTCAGATTGTTTAAAGGTACACCTTATAAAGTTGCAGGCAAAACAGGAACGGCTTTGGTGGCAGACGGAAAAATAACCTATGCTGACCAGGTGTTTCAATCATCGTTCGCCGGTTATTTTCCTGCTGACGATCCTCAATACACCTGCGTAGTGGTTATAGTAAATAAACCACATGCAGTAAAACACGTAGGCGCGGCAGTAGCAGGGCCTGTGTTTAAAGAGGTAGCTGATAAACTGTATGCTATGTATGTTAAGCAGCAGTCGCCCTTACAATATGCATCAGTAGCGGCTGGTAAAGACAGCATAGACTACGCCTACACGGGTGCTCAATACGAAGTGAAAAAAATAATGAACACAATAGGTGCGCCTTATGCGGATGCTGGTGGTAATGCTGAATGGGCAACCGTTAACAAGCAGGCAGGCAAACCTTATATAACAGGCAGGCAGGTAAGCGATAATACAATGCCGCAACTGGCCGGCATGAGCTTAAAAGATGCAGTATATATATGTGGCAACATGGGTCTTAAAGTAAATATAAAAGGCAAAGGCAGGGTAACAGCGCAATCTGTTACACCCGGGCAATCAATAAACAAAGGCACACAGGTACAAATTATATTAAACTAATAGTGGCAAAACTACAGGACATATTATACAAGGTGCGTTTGCAGTCAGTCAACGGCAGCACAGATGTGCTGGTGTATGATATACAGATAGATTCAAGAAAAATATCTGCGGGTTCTGTATTTGTTGCTATAAGGGGTGAAAAAAGCGATGGCCATAGTTTTATTGATAAGGCCGTTCAGCTTGGTGCAGTTGCAATTGTATGCGAGGCTTTTCCTGCAACGTTTGCTGAAGGTGTTACTTATGTGCAGGTTAACAACACGCACGAAGCAGTGGCTTACATAGCCCATAACTTTTATGGTGAGCCAAGCCGCGCGGTAAAGCTGGTGGGTGTAACTGGCACCAATGGCAAAACCACTATTGCTACAGTGCTGTTCAAGTTATTTACACAGCTCGGTTATAAATGCGGGTTGTTAAGCACGGTACAAAACCAAATTGGCAGCGAAGTAGTGCCTTCAACACACACAACGCCTGATGCGGTTAGCTTAAACGCGCTGCTAAAGCGTATGGTTGATGCAGGTGTTACACATGTGTTTATGGAGTGCAGCAGCCATGCAATATACCAGCACCGCATAACAGGTCTAAGCTTTGCAGGTGCGTTGTTCAGCAACATAACGCATGATCATCTTGACTATCATAAAACATTTGATGAATACATACGCGTAAAGAAAAGTTTTTTTGACGGCCTGGGCAGCGATGCATTCGCCATTTCAAACCTTGATGACAAGCGTGGGTTGATAATGCTGCAGAATACACCTGCTAAAAAATATTACTATAGCCTTAAAAGCATGGCTGATTTTAAAGGTAAAATATTAGAGAACGCACTTACCGGCCTGGTAATGATGGTGAATGACAAGGAAGTGCATTTTAGGCTGATAGGTGAGTTTAACGCTTACAACCTGCTGGCTATATATGGTGCAGCAGTTTGCCTGGGCGAGGAAAGCGGTGAGGTATTACGTGTGTTAAGCGTGCTTAGCGGTGCAGAAGGCAGGTTTGATTATATAGTTAGCGCGGGTAACATAATAGGCATTGTTGACTACGCCCATACACCTGATGCATTGGAGAATGTACTGATGACCATAAAAAAGTTACGCAAGGGATATGAGCAGGTGATAACAATAGTGGGCTGTGGCGGCAACCGCGATAAAACTAAGCGCCCGGTAATGGCGCAAATAGCCTGCGACTTAAGCGATAGAGCAATTTTTACAAGTGATAACCCGAGGAATGAAGACCCTGAAGAAATATTGCGCGATATGGAAGCCGGGCTTAATTCAGCCGGCAGAAGAAAATCAGTATCAATTGTTGACAGGAAAGAAGCAATAAAGCTTGCAGTAAGCATGGCCAATAAAGAGGACATTATTCTGCTGGCAGGCAAGGGGCACGAGAAATATCAGATAATAGGGGATGAGCAAAGGCATTTTGACGACAAGGAAGAATTAAGTGAAATGTTTCAGCTATTGAAAAAATAATATAACGAAACTGTCATGTGTAGTGGCTGAACTATAAACCATGAGCCATGAACTATGAACAAAGGAAACGCAAAAAAATATGCTATACTATTTATTTACATGGTTAAAACAGGAGTTCAACTTAAGTGGTGCCGGCGTATTCCAGTACATCACTTTTAGAATTGCTATGGCAATACTGTTGTCTCTTGTAATTGCCACTGTGTATGGCAAGCGCATTATTAACTTGTTAAAGCAAAAGCAAATTGGTGAAACGGTGCGCGACCTTGGCCTTGCAGGCGAACAGCAAAAAAAGGGCACACCAACAATGGGCGGTATTATAATACTGCTGGCCATACTTATACCTACGCTGTTGTTTGCTGATTTAAATAAAGTGTACATACGCCTTATGCTGTTATGCACTGTATGGCTTGGTATGATTGGGTTTTTAGATGATTATTTTAAAATAAAAGCACGCAAGCAGGCGCAAAGCCGCGGTGAAAAATACCAGAAGAAAGATAAGGATGGTTTGGCCGGGGTATCAAAAATTATAGGCCAGGTGGGCCTGGGTATTATAGTTGGTTTTACATTATACTTTAACAGTAATGTTACAGTTGAACGCGAGATTGTAGGTAAGCAAAATGCACGGCAGGCGTTGCACCCCGGCGAAAGGCTTAATAAAGACAGTAACGTTGTTATACATGTAGTAAATGGCGACTCTGTAAGGTATGTAAAAGTACAAACACCCATTACTACTATACCATTTGTAAAGAACCATGAATTTAATTATGCCTGGTTGTTAAGCTGGATGGGTAAGGGTGCTGAAAAATACACATGGATAGTATACATCATTATTGTAACATTTATTATAACTGCAGTATCAAACGGGGCCAATATAACCGATGGCCTTGATGGGCTGGCCGCAGGTGTAAGTGCAATAATAGGTGCAGGTATAGGCATATTTGTTTATGTAAGCGGTAACTACAATTTTGCCAGCTACTTAAATGTAATGTACATACCTAACCTTGGGGAGCTGTCCATTTTTATGGGCGCATTCGTGGGTGCATGTATAGGCTTTTTGTGGTACAACGCTTACCCTGCACAGGTTTTTATGGGCGATACGGGCAGCCTTGCACTGGGTGGCATTATAGCATCGCTGGCAATTATAGTTCGTAAGGAGTTATTGATACCTATTTTTTGCGGTGTGTTTTTAATTGAACTGTTAAGTGTAATGATACAGGTAAGCTACTTTAAATACACTAAGAAAAAATATGGCGAGGGCAGAAGGGTATTTTTAATGAGCCCGCTGCACCACCATTACCAGAAGAAAGGGTTTCACGAGAACAAGATTGCGTTAAGGTTTTGGATCATTACCATACTATGTGTGGTAACGTCGATAGTTACGTTGAAGGTGCGATGAGGAGTAACCCCCGACCCCCTAAAGGGGGCAAGGACAACAACGCAACTGTTGATATATGATGAGAAGTTGAAGGTTGCGACGCAAGGAAAGATGAGTAGAAAGGGACTGCTGGGACTATAAGAACACTAAAGATTAAATAAAGTAATTGCTAAAATACGAATGACTGAAAACGGAACAAATACAACAGTAACACGCGAAGCTAAGCTTGCCCCTTTAGGGGTAGGGGTTCTTGTTGTTCTTGGTGCGGCTGAAAGCGGAATAGGCGCGGCTATTTTGGCAAAGCAAAAAGGTTACGAGGTTTTTGTTAGTGATGGTGGAACGATAAAGGATAAATACAAGCAGGAGCTTGTTAGTAATAATATTGCGTTTGAAGAAGGTGGCCACAGCGTTGGCAGGATATTAAGCGCAGCAGAAGTAGTAAAAAGCCCTGGTATACCTGAGAAGAATGAACTGGTGAAAAAAATTCGTGCAAAGGGCATACCTGTTATAAGTGAAATAGAATTGGCGTACAGGTTTAAAGGCGGTAGTAAAATAATAGCCATTACTGGCAGCAACGGTAAAAGCACCACAACAACAATGGTGTACCATATATGCAAAACCGGCGGCCTTGATTGTGCGCTGGTGGGTAATATAGGTTACTCGTTTGCAAAGCAGGTGGCTGAAGACCCAAAGCCTTTGTATGTAGCGGAAATAAGCAGCTTTCAGTTGGATGATATTGTGACGTTCAGGCCGGATATTGCCATACTGCTTAATATAACAGAAGACCATTTGGACAGGTACGATTACAAATTTGAGAACTATATAAAAAGCAAATTCAGGATAATTGAAAACCAACAGGCAGGAGACTATTTTATTTATAATGATGACGATGACGTTATCACCAGTCATTTAAAAACAATTTCCTTACTAACTAACCCAATTCCATTTTCTATGAAACACGAACTAACTAACGGAGCTTACATAAAGAATGAACAAATGATGATTAAAGCGCAAGGAGAACGTATGACAATGAGCGTTAATGATTTTACTGTTAAAGGCAAACACAATCAAAGTAATGGTATGGCAGCAAGTTTAGGCGGCGTAGTTATAGGCGTAAGAAAAGAGAAGATACGCGAAGCCTTAACAACCTATGAGGGCCTTGAGCACAGGATGGAATATGTGGCTACCATACGCGGCGTAAAATTTATTAACGACAGCAAGGCAACAAACATTAACAGCACATGGAATGCGCTTGGGGCCATGCAGCAGCCGGTTATACTAATACTTGGCGGAGTTGACAAAGGAAATGACTACAGCATACTGTATGAATTTTTAGATAAGGTAAAAGCTATAGTTTGCCTGGGCGTAGACAACGAAAAAATTCATGAGGCGTTTGAAGACATGGTTCCGGTAATTGTTGATACTATGAGCGCTAAAGATGCGGCCATTCAATCGTACAAGCTGGCTGAACAGGGAGATGTTGTGCTGCTAAGCCCCGCATGTGCAAGCTTTGACCTGTTTAATAATTACGAGGACAGAGGCAGGCAATTTAAAGCAGCAGTGAAGGATTTATAAAGAATTTGAAAATGGAAGAATTTGAAGATTTGAAAATAGGAAAGAAATTAGTGAGCGTGAAATAAGTAATAAGCGATAATCTAAAAGGGCTTTTTCGCAAGTCCCTCTCTATGGGAGAGGGATTTAGGGTGAGGCCGGGTGAGGTAAAATGAACGAAACAAACGATACATTATTTTCACAGCTATCCTCGGTAAGCGGGGCGGGCAACCATTTGTTGAATAAAACAAAGGGTGACAGCTATATTTGGGGTACTGTCCTATTGTTATCTATCAGTTCACTTTTGGTAGTGTACAGCGCTACCGGCTCACTGGCATACAAAAGCAATCACGGTAATACCGAGATATACCTGTTTAAGCAAATTTCATTTATTGTTATAGGCCTGCTGATCATCTATTTTTTACACAGGGTTAATTATACACTGTATTCAAGGGCATCGCTCATATTATATATGATATCAATACCCTTGTTAATATACACATTGTTCTTTGGTGCAGAAATAAATGAAGGCAGCAGGTGGATAAAAGTGCCCGTGATAAACTTAACCTTTCAAACAAGCGATTTTGCCAAGCTGGCATTGTTTATGTATTTATCGCGCCAGCTAAGCCGCAAGCAGGAAGTGATAAAAGATTTTAAAAAGGGTTTTCTGCCACTTATTATACCGGTTGCGCTTACATGTATATTAATTATGCCTGCCAACCTTTCAAACGCATTGTTAACCGGTGCAACGTCCCTGCTGTTGTTGTTTATAGGCCGCGTAAGCTTTAAGCATATACTGTTAACTATATGCGTTGCTGCATTGCCTGTGCTGTTGCTTATAAGCATAGCAGTAACAACACATAAAAAAGATGATGGTACCGGTAAAGCGGCAACATCATCTTTAACATCAATAGGCAGGGTAGGCACTTGGGTAAAGCGTGTGCAGGATTATATGTATGCCAAAAAAGACGAAACACCCTACCAGGTGCAACAGGCCAAAATTGCCATTGCAAATGGCGGTATTTTCTTTGGCCGGGGGCCTGGCAACAGCCAGGCGCGCAACTACCTGCCACAGGCCTATAACGACTTTATCTTCAACATAATTATTGAAGAGTATGGTTTGCTGGGCGGCGCCTTCATCATATTTATGTACCTGGTGTTTTTGTTCAGGTGTATTACAATTTTTCGCAGGTGCCCTTATGCGTTTGGCGCATTGCTGGCGCTGGCATTAAGCTTTACATTAGCCATACAGGCAGCGGCTAACATGGCAGTAGCGGTTGGGCTAATGCCTGTAACAGGTGTAACGCTTCCCTTGGTAAGTATGGGTGGCAGTTCATTCCTGTTTACCTGCGCTGCGATTGGTATTATATTAAGCGTTGCAAGCAATGTTGAGAATTTGGAAGGGTGGAATATAACAGCTCCGGCAACTCCTGCCCCTAAAGGGGAACCGATACCGGCGCCAGTTGTTGCAACAACTGGCGAAGCAAATAACAAGGCCTCTTTATTTATACAAAAAGATAAAAGGGCAAAAAAGGATTTTAATTAATGAGTAACAACGAAAATATAAACGGGCTTGTAAACTCCCCCTTAGGGGATGGGGGTTTCCGCCTCATTATTGCAGGCGGTGGTACAGGCGGCCATATATTCCCGGCTATTGCTATTGCCAATGCAGTTAAACAATTGCGGCCAAACGCTGAAATTTTGTTTGTAGGCGCTAATGGCAAAATGGAAATGGACAGGGTGCCGCAGGCCGGTTACACCATTAAGGGCATTGACATTGCAGGGTTTAACAGGAGCAATTTGTTTAAAAATTTATCCTTGCCTTTTAAGCTGGTAAAAAGTTTTTTCCAGGTGCGTAATATTATAGGAAGCTTTAAGCCTGACGCTGTGGTGGGAGTTGGTGGTTATTCAACTTACCCTGTATTAAAAGTTGCACAAAAAAGGGGCATACCTACTTATATACACGAAAGCAATTCCTTCGCAGGCAAAAGCAATATGTTGTTAGGTAAAAATGCCACTAAAATATTTGTTGCAAACGAAGGGATGGAGAAGTTTTTTCCCGCTGAGAAAATTGTAGTAACAGGTAACCCGGTTCGTAAAGCCATAGCAAAATCAACCATTACGCGGGAAGCTGCGCTTGAGTTTTTTGGTTTACAGGAAAATAAAAAAACAATACTGGCCATAGGCGGCAGCCTTGGTGCAAAAAGTATTAACGAGGCGATGGCGCAGCATGTTACTGACATTAACCAGCTTGGCCTGCAGCTTATTTGGCAAACGGGCAAAGCAACAGCTACCGCTTATATTGACAGGGGCAAGCCATTTAAGTGTGTGTGGGTAAACGATTTTATTATTGATATGGATAAGGCTTATGCGGCAGCAGATGTAGTGGTATCGCGCAGCGGTGCGATGAGTGTAACAGAGTTGAGTGTTGCAGGCAAGCCTGTAGTTTTTGTTCCGTACCCTTTTGCGGCAGAAAACCATCAAACAGTAAATGCGCAACGCCTGGTTGATAAAGATGCTGCCATAATTGTTAAAGACAGTGATGCGCAGGCAAGGCTGTTTAGCGCCATAACCGACCTTGCTTTTAACGAAGCAAAGCAGGAGAAATTTAAAAGGAACATAAGCGCTTTAGCGGTAAGGGATGCCGATGTGAAGATTGCGGAAGAGATAGTAAACCGCCATCCCTAAAGGGAGATGGAAGACATAAGAGGCAAAAAAAAGACTTTAAATTAATGACTGAAAACAAAAATATTAACCAGCTTATAAGCTCCCCTTTAGGGGATGGGCGCATCATCGCTGCCATCTACTTCATCGGCATCGGTGGCATCGGGATGAGCGCGCTGGCAAGATATTTTAACAGCAAAGGCGCAAAAGTTAGCGGCTACGACAGAACGCCCACACCGTTAACACGCGAGCTTGAGCAAAGTGGGATTGACATACACTACGAAGATAATATTGATGTAATACCAAAAAATGTTCAGGTAGTGGTGTACACACCTGCGGTACCGTCAGCACATAAGGAACTGGTGTATTACAGGGAGCATGGATATAAAGTGGTTAAGCGCAGCGATATACTGCAATGGATAACCGAAAGTTCTTTTAATATATGTGTGGCAGGTACGCATGGCAAAACTACTATAACTACTATGACGGCGCATTTGCTGCGCGACACAGGTTATGGCTGCAATGCTTTTTTAGGTGGTATCTCAGCCAACTATGGCACCAACTTTTGGAGTAGTGAACGTAATGTGTGCGTGGTGGAAGCAGATGAGTATGACAGAAGCTTTTTAAAGCTGGTACCTGATGTGGCAATTATTACGGCAATGGACCCGGACCACCTTGATATATATGGCACACCGGAAGAAGTGGAGAAAGCTTTTGTGCAGTTCTCTCAAAGGGTTAAAGACGGTGGTTGCCTTATATCAAAATACGGGATGAAGCGTGATGCTGAACTGCATGCATTTGTGCACTACACCTACAGCTTTAATAACGCAAATGCTGATGTATATGCTGCCAATGTAAAGGTGGAGAACGGAAGTTATAGGTATGATATAATACATAAGGATTGGACGTTGGTTGATGTTGTGTTGCACATGGGGGGCTTGCATAATATTGAAAACAGTGTGGCCGCGGTAACTGTGGCAAAGCATTTACAGATAGAAGATGAAAAAATAAAAGCGGCAGTAAGTTCTTTTAAAGGGGTGAGAAGAAGGTTTGAATATTTCTTAAAGAATGATGAGTATATTTTGATTGATGACTATGCTCACCATCCTGAAGAGTTAAAGGCATTAATAACAGGTGTAAGAAGCCTGTTTAAAAATGAGAAGTGTGTAGTAATATTTCAGCCGCACCTGTTTAGCAGAACAAAAGATCTGGCACAGGAGTTTGCGCACAGCCTTGACCTGGCAGATGAAGTAATACTGTTGCCCATATATCCTGCAAGGGAGTTGCCAATGGAAGGCGTTACCAGTGAGTTGATTGCACGCTATATGCATAAAGCAAAACATACACTGTTAAGCAAAGAGGAAATGAAGGATTGGGTAAAAAATGAAAAACCAAAGCTGCTGGTAATGAGTGGTGCTGGGGATATTGATGCGTTGGTTGAACCTGTAAAAAAAATATTGACCGGTGAATAGCTTATGTGGAAGAAGTGGTTGCAAATATCATTATGGGGCTTGTTGGGCTGCGGTTGCATTGTGCTGCTGGTGGCAGGCGTGCAGGTAAAAAATACTAAAACCTGCAGTGATGTTCTGATAGATATTGATAACCATGGTGAGAAGATATTCATTAATGAAAAAGACATTGCAGAGCTGTTGACCAATAATGGGGCTGCAAAGGGTGCGGTAATGGAAAATGTACACCTTGCCCCGATTGAAACAGCGCTGGAGAAAAATGCGTGGATAAGGGATGCACAATTGTTCTTTGATAATAACCAGGTGTTAACGGTTAAAATTGCTGAAAGGCAACCTGTCGCAAGAATTTTTACTGTTGACGGCGCGTCGTTTTACATTGATACCGCAGGTAATAAGCTGCCGCTCAGCGACAAATTTGCTGCAAAGGTGCCGGTGTTTACATCGTACCCTTCAACAAAGAAAATGCTTACGGGTGCAGACAGTATTACTGCCATTGATGTAAAACATATTGCGCAGTTTATACAAACAGATAGCTTTTGGCAGGCACAGGTTGGCCAAATTGATATAACGCCGCAACATACGTATGAAATGATGCCTGTACTGGGCAACCAAATAATAATGCTTGGCGATGCTGATAACCTTGACCGGAAATTTAAGAGGCTGCTGGCATTTTACAAACAGGTATGGAGCAAGGCCGGCTTTGAAAAATACGAAGCGGTGGATGTGCAGTATGAAGGGCAGGTAGTAGCGGTAAAGCGTGGGTTTGTTGCACCAGCTGCTGATAGCACAACAGCTATGCAGCAATTAACAAACGGTGTACCCAGCCTTAACGGGGTTATTGCAGATAGCCTGCATACAGCAACGCCTGTGGCAGCAGATACTGCAACAGCAAAAAGGCGGCCTGCTGCAGTAATGCCACGGCATACGGTAGCGCCGGCCGCAGGACCTAAAAAAGCGCCGGCACACGTACAGCCACCAAAAAGGGGTAGGGCTGAAAGGCCGCACAGAACATAATGGATAAAAAGCCGGGTAACGTGTACGAGTAAAAAAGAAAAGCTGGAATAATAAATAGATAAACATCAATTCAAAAAAAACAAACAAATAAACAACTAAAACACACATACTATGAATCCAAATGAAGCACCAATAATTGTTGGTCTTGATATTGGCACTACTAAAATTGCTGCCATCGCCGGCCGTAAAAACGAATACGGCAAACTGGAGATACTCGGCTTTGGCCGCGCCAATAGCAGTGGCGTGCAACATGGCCAGGTGCTGAATATTGACCAGACTATTAAAGGCATACAGCAGGCGCTAATAAACTGTGCGCAAAGCAACCCCGACCTCGAAATAAACGAGGTGTACGTAGGCGTTGCAGGCCACCACATTAAAAGCCTGCAAACGCGCGGAGATATTGTGCGTCAAAACCCTGATGTTGAAATTGCACAGTGGGAAGTTGACCAGCTTGTTGAAAACCAGCGTAAAACTTTTATACCCGCGGGCGACCAGATAATTGATGTTATACCACAGGAGTTTCATGTGGATAATAACCACAACATAACTGTGCCGGTTGGTGTTAATGGTGTTAAGCTTGGCGCCAATTTTCATATAATTACCGGCGACAGAAACGCTATAAGAAATATTAACCGCGCAGTTGAACGCAGCGGCCTTAAAACAAAAGACCTTGTGTTGCAGCCGCTTGCCAGCGCCAGCGCTGTAATGAGCGATATTGACCTTGAAGCTGGTGTTGCCATACTTGATATTGGCGGCGGTACCAGCGACCTTGCTGTGTTTTGCGAAGGCGTATTAAAACACACGGCCGTTATACCGTTTGGTGGTGAAAATATTACCAACGATATACGTACCGGCCTTGGCGTTTTAAAGATACAGGCAGAGCAGATGAAAGTGCAGTTTGGCAGCGCGCTTACCAACGAAACAAAAAGTAATGCTGTTATAACTATACCAGGTTTAAAAGGCATGCCTGCAAAAGAAATACGCGTACAAAACCTTGCGCATATTATACAGGCGAGGATGACAGAGATACTTGAATTTGTAACCTACCACTTAAAACAAATTGAGCTTGATGCACGCTCATTAAGCGGGGGGATAATACTAACGGGCGGCGGCTCTCAGTTAAAGCATCTTAAGCAGCTTACTGAGTACGTTACAGGCTTAAGCGCGCGTATCGGCCTGCCCAACGAGCATTTGGCGGCTAATCATATTGATGAGCTTACAAAGCCAATGTACTCAACCTGTATCGGGCTTATACTAAAAGGCTACAACGACTTTGAACATAAGAGAAAAGAATTTGAGAGCAAGTTTGTAAAAGTTGATGTACCGCAAAACTTTAAAAAAGAAGAAACACCGGAAGCTGATAAAACACTAAAAGAGGAAAAAGTAAAAGCGCCTAAACGCAAACGTGAAGGCAGTATTTGGGACAAATTTAAAGACGGCCTTATTGACGTTTTTAAAGAAGAAACAGATAAAGTACTTAAATAAAAACAACATTTAGTAAACAGCTTTTTTACATCTTACTAACCTAAAATTTAAAACTGAAGAGTATGATACACTTTGATTTGCCAAAACAAAAATCATCCATCATAAAAGTACTGGGTGTTGGCGGTGGCGGTAGCAACGCGGTAAATAACATGTTTGCCCAGGATATTGAAAATGTAGACTTTATTATTTGCAACACAGATGTTAAGGCACTTGAACAAAGTAAAGTGCCTAATAAAATACAGTTAGGGCCCCAGCTTACGCAGGGCCTGGGTGCAGGCGCCAACCCTATGGTAGGCAAGCAGGCTACTGAAGAATCGCTTGAAGAAATTAAGCGCATACTGGAGGTAAATACCAAAATGGCCTTTATTACCGCCGGTATGGGTGGTGGTACAGGTACAGGTGGTGCGCCTATCATATCAAAAATATGCCGCGACCTTGGCATATTAACGGTTGGCATTGTTACCACGCCTTTTGGCTTTGAAGGTCCCCGCCGTTTAAAACAGGCTGAAGAAGGCATAAGGCAATTGCAGCCCTATGTTGATACGCTGCTTGTTATAAGTAACGACAAGCTGCGCATGCAGTATGGCGATCTTAAAATGCGCGATGCATTCAGCAAGGCTGATAACGTTTTGGCAACTGCTGCAAAATGTATTACCGATATTATTAACAGCCGCGGCCACATTATAGTTGACTTTGCTGACGTATGTACCGTTATGAAAAACGGGGGCGTTGCAATATTGGGCAGTGCTGCTGCAGAAGGTGAGAACAGGGCGCAGAAAGCGATTGAAGAAGCGCTTAACTCACCATTGCTTAACGATAGCGAAATATTTGGCGCAAAATGGATACTGATTAACATTAACAGTGCTGAAGGTGACCACGAGTGCACAATGGATGAACTGGAAGTAATAAACCACTACCTGCGCACACAGGCCGGCCCTGAAACCGATGTAATAGTTGGTACCGGGTATGATAACACTTTGGACAGGAAGATTGGCATTACGCTTATAGCTACGGGCTTTGAACATAAAGACCCTTTTACAAAACAGGAAACTGTTGAAGTGAAAGAAGCGCCAAAAGAAGAAAAGATAGTAATGACGCTTGGTGTTGAAGGCGAAGAAAGAAAAATGTATGGCCAGCAGCAACCGTTGATATTTGAAGATAAAGACCCTTATGCACCGCGTATACTGGAAGAACCAAAACCTTCTTTCGTAATGTCTGTAGCAAAGGAAGAAACACTGCAGCCGGTGATTGAAGCAAAACCAGAGCAACAGCAAATAGTGTTTGAACTGAAAACTGTTGAACCTGTTCAGGAGAAAGAACCCGAACAAGCAAAGCAGGAAACCGTTGAGCCGTTACTGCAAATGCAGTACAGCGAAAAACCTGCTGACGCTATAATGCCGCCGCCATTGGAAAGTAAGCCCGTTATGCGCACAAGCTTCCTGTCAAAACCGATGAATATTTATTCAGAAGAGTCTCAGGCAAGCATACCTGTGTATAGGGAAATTAAACCTATAGTGCCGCAGCCAAAGCAGGAAGCGCCCGTACCTGTTGCTAAGCCACAGCCTGTACAATTACAACAGCCGGTGCAGCAGCAGAAACCACAGGAGCCCGCAAAGCCAATGGTGAGTTTTCTGCCTGAGCAGGAAGAAGCTATTGAGTTTGCTTTCTCCATAAAGGAAGAAGCGCCTGTACAGCAGCCTGCAACTTCTTTTTCATCACAGGCTATAATGGATATGAGCGATGAAGAGGAGCAAAGGCGTCGCGCAGCAGACCGCATAAACAAGCTTAGGAATATTTCTTTCAATATGAATACAAACCACGATGTTACCGGTGAGTTTGACAATGTGCCTGCTTATGTACGCAGGAACATGGAACTTTTTGGTAACACACTTACCAGTGTTGAGAATTATTATAGTAAGTACACGGTTAAGAAAGAAGAAAATGGTAACCAGGCGCAAATATCAACCATCAATAAATTTTTGGATGAAAAAAAACCTGATTAAGATTTTTTTTTGAACATGATGTTTTAGTTGTTCCCCCGGTTTCGTCCCGGGGGATTTTTTTTGTGGTATGTTGAACACTATTTTAACGAGCTATGCCTATAAATTTAATTTCTGCGTAAACGGCCTGCTTTGCCATCAATAAATTTCGAAATATTTCGGAATCGCAATCAATTCAGCCTTTTGTACTTTTGGTAAACTCTAAGTAAATAATATGCGACTTATTGATAAACCATTGCGGGGCGAATACAGCCCACATGCAATAGCTTATATAAATCTGCTGCCTAACGATGGCTGTGTGCTACAGCACATGCAGAATAATTTTAACGCTGTTAAACAACTTATTGCAGGCCTGCCCGAAGAAAAGCTTTATTATCGTTACGCTCCGGGCAAATGGAGCATAAAGGAAACGCTGGTCCATATTATGGATGACGAGCGTATTTATGCCTATCGCGCTTTGCGCATCGCCAGGAACGACAAAACGCCTTTGCCGGGTTTTGAGCAGGATGATTACGTGCCGTATTCAAAAGCTGACGAACGCAATGTTGAAAATATTTTTGCAGAATATGAAGCGATAAGAACGTCAACCATACTATTGTTCAACAGCTTTAATAATGAAGACCTGCTTCGTATAGGTATTGCCAATAATCACCCTATGAGCGTTCGCGCCGCAGCTTACCATATAGCCGGGCATGAATTGCACCACTTAAATATTATTAAAACAAAATATCTTTAGCCATCCTGGTTCAAACTTGAATATATTAGCAAAACCAGCTTTTCGCCCAACATTTATAGTGTTTCATTGTTCTTAAACAAAATATTTTATATGCCTACAGTAATTATAACCGGCGGTACCGGTACCATTGGTAAACGCCTGGCTGCGCTGCTTGTAGAAAATAACTATGCTGTTATAATACTTACGCGGAATGTAGAAAAGGCTGGTACGCCGGGCAAAGGAATAGCCTACGCAAAATGGGACATGGCGAAAAACGAAATTGATAATGCTGCATTGGCAAAAACTGATTTTATTATTCACCTGGCCGGTGCAAACGTGGCGGGCGGGCGATGGACCGAAAAACGAAAACAAGAGATAATTGAAAGCCGTACAAAAAGCAGCGCGTTACTGGTAAAAGCGCTGCGGGAAAATACCAATAGAGTTAAGGCTGTTATAAGCGCATCAGCAACCGGATGGTATGGGCCGGACGCATCAGCAAGCGCGGTAGGCGGTTTTACAGAGGACGCCCCAGCCGATGCCGATTTTTTGGGCGAGACCTGCCGCCTGTGGGAAGAAAGTATTAAACCCATGGACGCGTTGGGCAAACGCCTTGTAATATTAAGAACCGGCATTGTGCTTAGTAATGATGGCGGAGCTTATATTGAATTTAAAAAGCCGCTAAAAGCTGGCGCTGCAACAATAATGGGCAATGGCAGGCAGGTGGCTCCGTGGATACATGTTGATGATATATGCGGCCTGTATCTTTATGCGCTGGAACATGAAAATGTGCGTGGTGTTTACAATGCAGTAGCGCCTAACCCCGTTAGCAACAAAGTATTGATAACAACTATTGCCAAAAAGGTAAACTCGCATTTTTATATACCTGTGCATGCACCGGCATTTGCCCTAAAGCTGGCCCTTGGCGAAATGAGCGTTGAGATATTAAAAAGTGTTACTGTAAGTGCCGCCAAAACTCTTTCAACCGGGTTTGATTATTTATATCCCCGTATTGATGAGGCTGTTGAAGCTTTGGTGAATGAGTAAAAGCTTACAGGTCTGCTGTCTCAAACCTGCGTTTACTTAAAATAAAGTATATGATCAGGTAAGCGCAAACCAATATTAATTGTACCGTTATATTTACAGGACTTGAAATTTGCCTTTGTAAGCCCTCAAAAGCCGGAAATGGCATTAATTCGTCAGAACTTTGTATGGGAAGATAGTTACCCGTTCCTGTTAAAAAGAATGATGAGGGGAAAGCCCTGTTAAGTATTAATGCCAGTACATTTTCTAGTATTACAGTATATAAAAAGAATACTCCGATGGCGATGCCGCTACGTTTAAATAATATGGCGAAAAGCACGGCAAGCCAGCAGTAGCTTAAAGCCTGTAAAAAGAAATACAATATATATTCAAAGTGGTCAAAACTTACTGAAGTGTGGCCTTCAAACAAACCAAAAAATAGACCCGTTATAACTACCAAAATAGAAGACACCAGGGCTATTATAATACCGTCAACAAGCTTTACCATAATAAATTGTGTTCTGGAAAGGCCATCAATAATATTTTGGCGATGGGTTTTAAATGAGTATTCATTTGATACAGAAATTATCATAATTAAACCCGCTATAAACAAAAGGAAGCTGCTTACATCTGCCGTAGCCTGCCAAACTTTTGGAAATGCGTATGGCTTGTCCCCAACCAATATTTTTACCATTGCAGACCCGTCGCCGCTAGTACTTGTTTTTTCAAATATCTTTTCCTGTACGCTATAAACAATAAAATTAATACCCCATATACTTAAAAGGTATAAAATAGCCAATATCCAAAACGTTCTGTAATTCTTTACCTTAAGCCATTCTATTTTTAAAAGATGTAACATATAAATAAGGTTTGTGCAGTTGAAGTTTAATTGCCGGTAAGCTCAAGAAATTTGGTTTCAAGGCTTTTCTTTTTAAGCAGCAGGTGGTTTAATACAACACCGCAGCTAAAGCATGCGCGGTTTACCTGCTCAAGGTTGGCTGTGCCCATAGGGTAGAGTAACTGTATATTTTGCCCCTCCTTTTTTAAAGAAGAGTAGCCATTCAATCCCCTTAGCACTGTTTCCAACTGCTGAAGGTCAGCGGCAGATACTTCAACAATATCTTCATTTACCAGAACCTCGTTTACATTGCCGGCTGTTATAAGGTCGCCATATTTAAGTATAGCTACGTGTGTACAAACTTTTTCTACTTCATCCAGCATGTGGCTGGCCATAATAATTGTTTTGCCTTCCGCCGCAAGCGATTTTATCAGCCCTCTTATTTCAGCTATACCTACGGGGTCAAGGCCGTTGGTGGGCTCGTCAAACACCAAAATATCGGGATTGCCCAACAGGCAACTTGCAATTGCCAGCCTTTGCTTCATACCCAACGAGTATGTACTGAATTTACTCGTTCTTCGCTCATAAAGGTTAACGCGCGTAAGGGCGCTGTCAATATCATTATAGCCTTTACCTTTAATTTCTGCTGCTATGCGCAGGTTGCGCTCTGCTGAAAGGTAATGGTAAAAATTAGGTGTTTCAAGCAAGGTGCCTATATGCTTTCTTGTATCAGCCGTTGGCTCCTGCCCGTTTATTTGAAAGCTTCCGGAACTTGCTTTAAGTATGTCCATTATTATGCCCAGCAGGGTAGTTTTGCCACTGCCGTTTGGGCCCAGTATTCCAAACACGCTGCCCGCCGGTACGTTGAACGATACACCTTTAAGTGCCTGTATGCGCCCGTAGTATTTGGTAATGTTATTAAGGGTTAAAACATTCACAGTTAATAATTTTTTTAAAGATATGCTTTTAGCAGTGTTCAAAAAACTTAGTTGTAAAGGCGGGCTACCGTATTTATAGGTATAAAACCTTCTGTGTACACAGCATAATATTAATTGTAACGGCTTGAATGTGGAAACCTATAAAACTAAAAACCCCCGAAAACGGAGGCTTTAGTTTTTTTGATATGATGTATAATTGAGGTTGAGTTGCTAAGCTCTTCTAAGGTTGTAATCCTGTTCAGCAAAACTTAAATGTTTCAGGTCGTAAGGTTTGTAACCCAGTTTGTTTGCGAAAAACCAGCGTTGTATTGTTTGGGTAAAGTTGTTCCACCAAAAACTCTTTTCTTCCTGGCTGTTATCGTGGTATTCTGCATTAAACATTTTCACTTTCATTAGCACCAGTTCATGCATTGCATTTTCACTTATTTGTGGCGAAACACCGGCCAGTTCATCAACAACATCCTGCTCGTTGACAATATATGCCTTACCTGTTACCTGCAAAAAATAGCTTTTACCCTTGCGGAAAAAATCAAGCCTGGCAGGAAACTCTTTTTCAAATGCATCAAGGTATTGCTGTGGCCTGTTTACAAAAAACCATATATGCCCGTCTTCATCAACACGCAGTACAGTAATAATGCTTGTAGGCATTTTTATAATATCGTTATTCTGGCTAAAGAAAAGGGCACTTCTTATATCACTTATTTTCTCCCTGAGAAAATCTATCGGTGTTATTTCAGTATCTGTATTCATAGTGTTAGCGTTTACTGCTTACAATAATTCAAAACAGATACCAGCTTTTTTTAACGAATAAATACAATATTATGCAGAGGTTTTGGGGAACAAAGTCAACAGCGTGGCCATTTCTGGTGATTTTAAGCAGTAAAGAATCGTAAATTCTGGATTTTTGTTTTGATTGCACGCCAAACATGCCTCCATTGGTAAAACGGGGCAAAGGAAAACGCATTATTAAATCTTTAATGGCCCGCTCCGTTTGCGTCACTATTTAATCGGCTAATGGTTTTCTTTCCACCATTGCAAAATTTTTGGAAAGGCGATGTGAAACCACGCGGTATATTTTTGTGGAGATAGTTGCAGGTTTTCCTGTATCTCTTTCATTGGTTTAAAAGTGTAATTGCTAACTTCCTGCGTGTCTGGTCTTATATCACCTTCATAACGGCCGGCAAATACATGGTCAAACTCGTGCTCGGTAAGGCCATTTGCAAAGGGTGTTTTGTAAGTAAAGTGAAATATTTTGTGCAGGTCAGTCTCAAATCCTAATTCTTCCTTTAAACGGCGCCTTGCGGCGGTTAAGGTTTCTTCGCCCGGCCGGGGGTGGCTGCAACATGCATTGCTCCATAACCCGCCGCTGTGGTATTTGGTTGGTGCCCGTTGTTGTAAAAGCATATCACCCCGCCGGTTAAAAATAAATACGCTAAAAGCACGGTGCAAAATGGCCTGCCTGTGCGCTTCCATTTTACCCATTGTGCCAAACTGCTCATCCTGCTCATTTACAAGTATCACTTCATCCATAGTGCGGTGGTGCTTTACATAAAGGTTAAGGCCAATAAAAGGGTACAATATAATGTACTGCTACATGCACCCAAAGTAGGCAATTTTTGCCAATTTGGGTTGTGAATATTCACCTTTCTGTTTTGTAATATATACTGCTTGCCGGCAGTGATGGTTGGCTACAGCCTTCAAAAAAACGTTGGGGTAAAATGATTTTTTTTATTTATTCTGTACAATACCGTTGTAAGCAACTAAATACAATAAAAATGTGTATTTAATTGCCCAATTTAAAAAGGGTTTAGGCGGTTTTAAAAACGTTCTATCTGTTCTTTCAGTAGTTTGCGTGCAAAATGTATCCGGCTTTTTATAGTACCCAATGGCTCGCTTAACATGTCTGCAATTTCATGGTATTTAAAGCCATCAAAATACAGCATAAAGGGTACTTTAAATATGCCGGGCAGCTTAAATATAGCATTTTGCACATCTTTAAGGTTTATAGTGCCTATTGCATCATTAATGGTAACTGCCTGGGACGAGTTTATTAAAAAGTCGTTGGACGTAGTGTCGAATATAGTGTGCTGCTTGCTTTTACGCCTGTAACCATTAATAAAAATGTTACGCATAATGGTGTACAGCCAGGCTTTTACATTGGTACCCACCTTGTACTTGTCCTTGTTGGCAAGGGCACGGTATAAGGTTTCCTGGAAAAGGTCCTTAGCAGCTTCTGTGTCTCTCGTAAGCGTTATAGCAAAGGGTTTTAAAAACTCGGCATTGCTTAACAGTACCTGGTTAAATTCAAAAGTAGCCATACTGGTGTTTAATAAGTTTTTTTAAGTTAAACAATCTTTGGCCTTTTACACTATTTCAGTATTTAAGTACAACGCAAAAGCATGCCTTTTTTTACGGCCATGTTAACTGCGTTTCACCATAGTTTTTAATTATACAAATATGATGCGATGTTTAAACGGTCCGGCGCTTTTTTTTAACAAAGCTGGCAAAAGCAGTGTTAGTTGGCCAAAAATGCCCTGGCCAGGATTGGCAAAACAATTTAAATTTGAGAACGCAGGTATGGGGAATGTTGAACCACCCGGATGGAACGCGCGACAGCCTGTATAAGCAAAAAGCCGGGATTATAATGATGCTAAGTGCCCCATTATTTCGCCTAGTGATTGCTTGAAGAAAATGTTGGTATGTGGATTTTTTTTGCTTTGGTGTTCCATTCGCCCTGAAATAATAACCGGTACACCGTTACTTGCATTGGCAATGCCGGTTAAAAATTTGTCGAAATTAAAATTTGCAGGTAACGAAATAAGATGGGTAAAAATAAAGTCCGGCTTTTTTTGCTTAGTTATAAAGGTAACGTCACTCAATGGCGAATCCGCACCCAGGTATAATATGTTAATGCCCTGGCTTTTAAACAGGTACTGCGAGAATAGCAGCCCTAACTCATGATGTTCGCCTTCTGGTAAAAACATCAGGGCAGTTTTGCTGCTGTTAACATAGCTGTGCACGTTTTCAATGCCTACCATCAGCTTCCGCTTTATAATGTTGCTAACTAAGTGTTCCTGTGCAGGTATTATGTGGCTGGTAACCCATAGTATGCCCACCTTTTCAAGAAAAGGGAATATAACCTGCATAATGGCCTTGTCAATGTCCTTGGCTTTTATCTGCACATTTAACAGGTCTTCAAAAACTTCCATATCCAGGTCTATCATAGCCCTTAAAAGGTCATTTACTACTTTTTCCTGTTGAGCTTCTGTTTGGGTTAGCGATAGAATTTTTTCCTCAATTTCGTTCCCACTCATTTTATCAATATGGGAAATTTTATAACCATATTTGTTTAGCAGGGCGATGTTTAAAATAGTTTTTAGCTCTTCATTTGAATAGTAGCGGATGTTAGTGCCTGTACGCTGAGGCTTAAGGAAGCTATATCGTTGCTCCCATATCCTTATGGTGTGCGCCTTAATGCCACTTAAGTTCTCCAGGTCTTTAATAGTAAATGCGTTCATATTAATATTGGAAAAGCACTTTTAATAAAAAGTTTACACGGATCATTTAAAATTTAATAATGGGGTAACAAAAGTTACACAAAATTCATACCTGTTATGTGTTTAATTGGCATACACAAAGTTACAAGCAGGCAGGTAACGTGAACTACCGTAAAATATGGATAATTAACTGGTGTATTTTAGGGAGAAAGAGCCTACACAGGGGAATTTGCTGGCTATGTATTACTTAAATATGGGAGTTATTACCCACCGCCCGGGCACAGCGGCTATTAATGGGGAGCCATACAGCCATTGTAAAGCAGCAAAAGGCTGTTAACCTCGGTGGTTTTTGAAAAATGCTTGCGGGAAAATATTGCTGCTTTTTTGCCCATTTCTTCTCTAAGTGCCTGGTTTTGTGTAAGTAGGGTAAGTTTTTCAACAAAAGCACTTTCGTCGCCTGGGTTAACCAAAAAACCAGTTTCGCCGTTAACAAAACTGTCTTTAACACCACCAACATTAGTGGCAACTACAGGTTTTCCGCAAAACTGCGCCTCAATAAGCGACATTGGCGTGCCCTCGTTATGCGAGGTGAGTATAATAACATCAAGGCCGTATAATGCTTTTGCCACCTCCGGTATCCAGGACGTAAATATAACTTGTACTGCTTTATTACCGCCTGCATCTTCCTGCCAGGGTATAGCTAATGAGGTTAACCCTTGTTGAACATTTGCCTTTTCGTTGCCATCGCCAATTACAAAAAATACTACGTTTTTTATATTGGCGGCCAGCGTGCTGTTAACAACCTTTACAAAAAGATCATAGTTTTTTATTGACACTATTCTGCCGATAATACCAACCGCTACAGTACTAGTTGCAAGATTATATTTTTCCCTGAACGATGCTCTTTTTTCATGCTCGTCACCTGCAAAAAGTTTTTCATCAATGCCGAGTGGAATAACCTCAATTTTTGTAACGGGCGCTATTTTATAAGTAAAGGCAAGTTCCTGCTGCTGAGTAGAGCTAATGGCAATAATTTTTGTTGACAGCTTGGCCAGGAGGCGTTCAGTTAAAACAAGTCCTTTTGAAATAATGCTGTTAAAGTAAGAATGAAAATGATGGCCGTGAAAGGTGTGAAAAATACAGGGTACAGAACTCAACCTGGCCGCAACCCGGCCAAACAAGCCAGACTTCATGCCATGTGTATGTACAATAGCCGGTTTAAAGGTGCGTATGCTGCGAAGTATGGCGAAAAATGCTTTTATATCGCCTAAGGGGCGAAAGCTTCTTTTGAAAGACGTTATAGGTTTTAAAGGAATATTATTAAAGGCCTGCAACAGAAAGCTGGCTTCTACTTCATCCTTTTCTTTACAGCCATAAAGCACAAGTATATCAAAATCGTTCTGCAGGTGGTGCAGCAAGGGTATAGTGTCAAGTGCCTGGCCGCCAATAACAAGGCGGTTAAGAATTACTAAAAGCCGTGGTTTCAAAATGGGGTATGTAAAAGGGCCAATGCTATGCTTTATATTGGGCCTCTATGCGTTTGTTAATTAGTTTTCTTTCTTTATCAAATATCCATCCCCATTTATTAAAGTACTTAATAATATTGGTGATGTGAATTAAAAACAGTCTTGTGTTTTTATAAGATCCCCTTTCGTGCCCGTGCACTGCAACGGCAGCGGGGTAAAATATGGTTTTATAAAATGCATGTATACGGCGCGTAAGGTCAATATCCTCGGGATACATAAAAAAATGTTCGTCAAACAAACCAGCTTTCTTAATTGCTTCAAGCCTTAAAAACATAAACGAGCCTGATAAATAAGGCACCTGCATTATGGTATTGTAACCGCTTGCCCGCATTTCAAAACGATACATTCTTTTTTTTGTAAGCGCAGCAGGCAAAAATCTTCTAAATACCAGGTCTGCCGGCGCCGGCAGCAGTTTGCAGGTATACTGTAAGCTGCCGTTAGGGTAAATTAGCTTGGGCATTATATGGCCAACATCGGCATGTTGTTCCATATAGTTAAAAATATTTTCAATAGTGCCGGATTCAAAAGTAATATCAGGGTTTAATACTATATGGTAACTGGCAACAGGCAAAGCCTTGCGTATAGCTATATTATGAGCAGCCCCGTAACCAGGATTTGCATTGTTAAATATATATTCAAACCTTTCATTATTGTCAGCAACATTTTTTAAAGCATCGGTAGGGGAGTTGTCAACAAGGTACAGCTTGCCAACCAGCGGGCAGGCAAGCACCTTTAATATTAATGGCTGAATAAATGCTGCTGTATGGCGGTATAAAACAATGGAGCAGGTAATGAACATTGTATGGCTTCTTTAATCCTGCGTTGCGCCGGTTATTTTGTTATAAAGCTTAAAAAAGCGTTGACGTAAAATTTTGCTGGTAAAATTTTCCATAAACCTTTTGTGAGCATTGCTGCCATACTCTTCTCTTAACGCTGCGTTTTTTAATAAGATGGTTATTTTACCAGCCAGCGAAGCAGGGTTTTCGTTTTCTGCATTAAGCCCGGTTACACCGTCATCATTTACCCAGCTAACGCCTGAACCTGGTATTTTGGTAGCCACTATTGGTTTTCCAAAATACATAGCCTCTATCATCACCAACCCAAAGGCCTCAGATTTATGGCACGACGGCAAGCAAAAAATACTACATGCCTTATAATAATTACCCAATTCTTCGTTAGGTATGCGCCCCACTAAAAACACTTTATCCTCAACGTGTAACTCTGTAATTAACTTTTTATGATAATCGTATAAAGGGCCAACGCCTCCAATTAAAACAACAACGTCATCGCCCAGGCTTTTTGCTGCAGTAATAAGAAAATTAAAACCTTTATAATTAACATGCCTTCCAAGCGCAAATATAATTTTACGGTCGTTATATTTTTTTTGTATGGCTTTTATGGATGAATCATCATACTGCAATGATGCTTCATCAAAAGCGGAAGGCACAAAGGTTGTTTTAGAAAGAAAGGGCTGCAGCATTGGCGAGCTGTCAATATACACGGGCGTTGTGCCCGCTATGCAGTCAGCTTTTTTAAGAACTTGCTTTTCAATGGGGGCAAATAATTTATAAAAAAGGCCTTTGTTTAAAATATCGCTGTGCCAGTGAATTAAAAGTTTTGCTTTTAACCTTAAAAAAAGCAGGCACACAAACGGCTGAGGGTTGGGGTGGTGTAAATGTATTACATCGTACTGCTTATGTATTTTTATGAAATAATAAAAATACGAGAAAGAAAAAGGCATGGAAAACAAATTGAAAAGGGTGCCGCACCTAATAATTTTACCTGTTGGGTGGGTTTCAATTATAGTTTTGCCGGAAGATGAAAAGCACAAAACATCGCACACGTACCCATCCCCGTTTACTTCAAATATATCTTTGGTCGTTGTTTCAATACCACCTGCGTGAGGCGGATAAAACTTACCAACTTGTAAAACACGAATACTCATAATATAATCTTCAATACTGCAATATTCTTTAACACCACAGCTATATTAAATAGCCTCTAAAATTTTTGCCGCCGAGTTTAAAAAAGAAAAGCGGGCAATGTTTTTTTTGCCCCGTTCTGCCAAATCTTGCCTTAACCGGTCGTCATTTATAAGCCTGTCAATTGTTGCTGCTATATCATCTTCATCATAGGGGTTGGCATATAAAGCGGCATCAGTACACGTTTCCTTTAACACCTCAATATCAGACACAATTACCGGGCAGCCGTAACACATTGCTTCTATAGGCGGAATGCCAAAACCTTCATAAAGCGATGGATATATAAACGCGGTGGCCTGTTTATATAAAACTTCCAGCATGGCATCGTCAACGTATCCCTTAAATATTACCCTGTCTGTTCCTGTTATACTTAGCCCATCATTGGCAAAATGAGATGCGCCACCACCCACCACCAATAAACTGTAATCAGAGTCTTTTATTTTTTTAAATGCATCTAATAAGCGCTTAAAATTTTTTCTTGGCTCAATGGATGAAACGGCAAGAATGTATTTTTTAGGAAGATCGTAATGTGGCACAGGCTTCTCATCACTGTCACTAGTTAGCTTTGAAGGCGCAAGGCCGGCAATAATTATGTCGTTAGGTTGTTTGTGCAGCAGGGTAACTATTTCTTTTTTTGAAAATTCGCTAACGGTTATAATTTTCCTGGCGTTTTTAGCCATTATTGGTGTTAACGCCTTGTAATAATAGCGGTAAGCCGAACTAAACCACTCAGGATGGCGCATAAAACCAAGATCGTGAATAGTGGAAAATTGATTTTTATAATATACAGGCCCAAGGCCTGTAAAGTTAAGCAACAACGGATTGTTGTTCTTTTTTAGAAATGAATGTAAGTTTACCTGTTCCCAAAAGTGCGACCTTAAATTGCCGTATTTAACAAATGGATAATTAACAACACCATTAAACCATGCAGGTAAAACAAGCGTAAACTCAACGTTTAGCTGCTTAAATGCATCACAAATGCCTATTGCGTACCTGTTTACACCTGTTATTTTTTGTGTTAAAAATCTGCCGTTTATAAAAATCACTTATTAACTATTTAATGCCGTGTTGTATTGTGGCACGGCAGCTTGTTCTTCATAATTACTTTTTGCATTAAAGTAATATAGAAATACAAAAAAGTACATTTCCGGTGTGAAGTAATGTCCCTCCCGCAAAAGCTTACAGAAGAAATATAAAAAGATACCTTTTGTTAGCACGCTTTGTAGCTGGTCTTTTGTAGCATAGTGTTTTTTAATAAAGTAAAATACGCCTATTAAGCCCATAAGGCCAAGGTCTGACAAAAGCCGCAAAAAAAGTGAATTGGCATCTTTAGCATTTATATCCATGTCATCCTGGAAACTTTCTATTCCCACAACTGAACCAATATATCTTGCATGCGATAACTGGTGAGAGCCAAGACCGTGACCCAACAGGGGATCGGATATAAAGCTTTTAACGGCAACAAACATGTTTGATACCAATGCGTAGGTGCTTAGGTTTACAGAACTAACATCTCTTTTAACTATTGAAGTAATGGTATCGTCAATTCTAACAGTAAACATTGGTATATAAAAGTATGCCGCAAAAAATAGCGCAACAGCCGGTATGGTTGTTAATGCAATTTGCTTAAACTTAACTTTTGAATTTATCAATACAAGCACAGCGAACGCCATATACCCAACGGATGAAACTGTAAGAATAAGTGCCGCGAAGCAAAGAAATGCTTCCAGTTTTGTGCCCTTTTTTAAATAATAATATATTGAAGGCATGAGAACTGTAATGCAATGCGACGGCTCAGTAAAAATACTTTCAAACCTTAAATAATTGGGATGCAAAACACCCGGCAGGGCCGCTTGTAAAAATAGCTTAATAAAGCCTATAATAATTATTATTAGCGATACCCTGCAATAGGCAATAAAAATGTCGGATGCTTTCCTGTCAGAGAATACTTTAAAGAACAGGAAGAAATATACACTGCTTATTGTAATACCCACTATTTGTTCTGCAAAATAACGTATAAGGTTGGTACCCGTAACAACCGAAAACAAACCTGTTAAGCATAAATACAATATTACTGTAAGATGCGTTTTATTAAATACAATGCGCTGCGGGTACATTGTAACGATAAGCGCCAAATTGAGGAGTATGAAAAAATAAGAGAACCTCAAATCAAAACCGACAGGAACCTGAAGCGCCTCGGAAAAAAGGAGAAAAATGGTAGAGTAAAACAGGTATGGTTTCAAAAACATGTAAAAAACAATTAATAGTGTTCGTTCTTAAAACTAACCTTCATATATTTTTTATCTATCAAAAACACCTGGTTTTCGGGCCGGTAGTAACGCAACATCAATTTCGCGAACAGGAAATAATACCTTGCCCCCAACAATTTTTTAAGAGATCTGTGTAAAATATTAAGGGTGCGTAGCTTTGAGGCAAAACTATCAAAATTACGTTCGTTCAATTTGTCAACATTGGCTAAATCGCTGCTTAATACTAGTTTGGCTTTCGCAAGCATAGTATAAAAACTTTGCTTGCCACCTGTTAAAAATGGATTGCCTGTTTCATTGCTGTCCATCAATAAGCGCCTGAACAGCCTGCGATGAAAATGAACAATTGTTTGTCCATTATCAAAACAGCCATAAGTGTAGCTATAGTTAAAATATGCAGCGTAATCACTTTGTTTTATGATGGCAGCATAGCTTTCCAAAACAGGCATTATATCATCATACACCTTAAGGTTAAAAATGTTTTTGTTGCTGGCGGCATTTGCATTCAGCTCTTTATAGTTAAAACCGCTGAAGTGTACAAATATTAATGGGTCTTTATCTTGCCCCGTAATTCTGTTAGTAATATACCATGTTCCATCCTCTTTTATAAATTTCCGTTCGTAAAAGTTCCATGGTGCGGCATTAAGCCCTAAGTTTTTTGATATTTCAATTTTTGATGAATCAAAAAGTGCAGGCAAAAAATCGATCCATTTTTGATCGGTAAATAAACCTTCAATTTTATCAATAAAGCATTTTTCTGTTAACCTGTTTTGCCACCAGTTAATAAACGCTGTGCTGGTAGGTGTTTTTTTTATGCCAATAAAGCCGAGATTGTATATACCCGTTGCTAATATATTTGTTTCAGGAAACACGCCGCTGTAAATTGTTTCGGGTGTTACAATGTGCGGCGTAATAATAATGTCTTTCTCCTGCAACACATTCCACACTGGGTTAAGGCTTGAAAACAATAAAATATCCGGGTCGAAATAAATAATGTTCTCGGCGCCATATTTGTCAAATAAATAAGTAAAGCAAAATGGTTTTATGGCGGTGCAAAACTCAGTAAGGTTATATTTAAACGCCATTTCGGTCCATGTGCTGTTATCAATCGCAATGGTCTCTTTTGCAATTAAATAAATAAAACCCGTTTCTGGAAAACTAAAGTCCTGGTTAATTTCGTCTGCAATAAAAACTACAAAAGTGGTATCTTCTGAATGCTCTTTTATCGAGTTGCCCAAAATTGTAGCCAGGCCTGTATAATTTTTAGCAACTATAGTAAATACTACTCTTTTACTCATTGTTCTTTAACATTTTTAATATCCGTGCAGGGTTGCCTCCAACTACACTGTTGGCCGGAACAGATTTGGTAACAACTGAATTGGCACCTACAATGCTGTTGGCGCCTATAGTAACGCCAGGCAATATTGCTGCCCCTTCGCCAATCCAAACACAGTCTTCAATAATCACAGCGCCACGCGAAAATAATGGCCGCTCTGCGGGCGGTTGCTTAATGCCTTGCGAGGTTATTTCTCCATGGTAATGGTCTGTGATTAATATATTACTGCCCATCAAAACATTGTTGCCAATTATTATTTTATTTATGCCTGCAATATGGCAGATAATTTATACCTACATTATTACCTATTGTTATTTGTGGTGTAAACACCTCGCCGCGATAGTTATCAAAAGCTTCTATTCTAAGCCGGCTGTTGCAAATAAAATTATCGCCTATTGTTATATATTGCTTACCTATTAAAACTGCAGGCGCCTCAAGATAAAAGTCTTTACCGCAACCTTTCAACGATTTTGCATATACAGCCGAGTATACATGGGTTTTAAATGATTTATAAAACTCAGGAAGCCGCCACGGTATGACGCGGCCAATTATTCTCGCGCAAGACCTGGTGACTTTAAAAATAAAATTGCTCATGTATAATTTTATTTTTTAAACATATTGCGCATAATAGAAACAACCATTTTGGCATTTGCATTCATTAACAAAACAGGCGCGAATAAAATGCAAAAGCCCGCTGCGTTTAAACATAGAAACAGGATAAAATTTGCATTTGCCTGTTTATTGAGGAAAAAATAAAATGTTATAGTAAATAAAACAGCAAACAAGCCGGCGGCAATTAAAATATAGTCTTTAGCAACAAAAAATGTTTTGAAAGGGATTGCCTTCTTTTTTTGATACGCCAAAAGAATTTTAGAGGAACCTATAACCAGGGCGATACCCCAACCGAGCATTGCACCGTACATAGGAAATATTTTAGACAGCAGGTAACCGGCCGTAAGATTTATAATAGCGATGACTAAATGCATAACAAGAATAACATTCAGCGAGCCCTCGCCCATAAACCCATAATAAGCGGGGGTACCCATTATATTAAAGAACATGCCTATTGCCAGTATAATAACTGTAAAAACAAAGATGGGCTCAATATGGCCTATCCACAGGTATGATACGGAAGAGGCAAATAGTATTAATCCTGACATTAAAGGCACTGTAATGAACAGCACTATTGACATTGAGAAGGAGTATATTTTACTTATCGCCGCCTGGTTTTTAACAGCCGCATCTGCTACCACAGGTACAATTACCTGGTTGGCGTTTACAATTAACCCCCTAACCTGGTTTACAAGCCTGGCGCCCATTTCGTAATAAGCAACCGATGCCAGGCCGGCAAATTTGCTTAATAAAGCCTTTGTTGTTGGCTCATAAAGCAGTTGTGAAAGCGAAACAACCTGGAATTTGAGACCGTAAGAAAATATCTCCTTAAAAATTGATTTATCCCAGTTCCACCTTAAAAAAACCTTTGCGTTAAAAGACCTGGCAGAAAAAATGAAAGATGCTAGTAAAACAAACAAAGATTGTATAACCTGGGCATACGCTACACCTGTTATTTTAAAATATGGTACCAGCAAATAGCTTAATATAAGCAGCAAAAAAGACGATGACACATATATTAAATTACGCTGGTAATTTTTTTGAAACCCGTCAAGTACAGAAGAAAAAACGCCGCCAAGACCGTTTATAAAAAGGCTGCATAATGAAAAAGGCAGAATTTTAATAGCAATGTCTATGTGCGCGGGGTCAACCAGTTTTTTTAATATAAACGTTGCGGTAAAAAAAAGCAGGGTAATAAGTACCAAAAAGAAAAGCAACATGCTAAAGAATGCGGTAAACACCAGTTTGTTTATAGCGTCATATCTTTCTTCGGCGTTGTATTGAGATACAAATTTAACCATGCTGGTAGTAATACCAAAGTTGGCCATGTTTACCAACGATGCTGTTGCAAGTACCAATGACCAAATGCCCAACTGGTCAGCACCAAGCCGAACAAGCAAGTACCTGTATAACAGGAAATAAAGAACGCTTACAGCAATAACCTGTAGTGAAGAGGATAAAGCATTTATAGTAATTTTTTTGCTGCTCGAAACTGCTGGGGGCATCAGGAAATGATTTTAAGGCCTGAAAAAGAAGTTAATATAAATTAGGCTGCGCTGGCTGCTGCTGGTTGCGGTTGCCTGAATAAACGCTTTAGTGCTACGTAACTAATAAACAGGAACACACATATAAAGCTACCTATTATTGCGCCCAAAAGCTTGCCAATACGCACTTTTGTAAGTGGCAGGGTTGGTTCGTCCAGTACCTGTATTACCGGGGTTTCTCTTAGTAAATTAAATTTTGCCACTTCAAGGTTTTTAAGCAATTCACCGTAAGCTGTACCCAAAACGCTTATATCAGTTTGCTTGCCCTGTATACCAACTGTTGGTGTTTGAAAAGCAGGGTTAAGGTTGGCATCGCTCAATTCAGCTCTTGAATAAAGAGCAATATTATAGGCTTTTCTCAACGAGTCAGATCTTTTTTGTAATATCTCTACAACCTGTGCTGATTTTTTGGTTTTAAGGGCAACAAAAAACGCAGCGGCCTGCTCAATTAAACGTTTGCAATAAAGTTGTGAGAACACTTCATTTTTGGTTGTACAGGTAATGGCATAAAGGTTCAATTTTTCATCCGGCATGTTTATTTTAACGCAACCATGCATATCTATCAATATTATCTTTAATACACTATCCTGCGTTCTGTTAAATGTTGATGGGTCCTGGTTTTCGGGGAATGAGAGACCTTTTAATTCCGGCTTGCCCGATTCGGCAAATAATTTTGGGTATTTCTGCAAGTCAAGGTACATGTTAAGCAATGAAACCTCTTTGTCGTTTACTTTTATTGTTGTTAATAAAGTATTTTCTGCTATTTTATCAGACTCTATTAAGGCAACTATGTTACTGCCGGAAAAGGCGCCGCCAGATTGCCCACCCAGGTCAACGCCAAACTGGGCCGCCAGGCCGGCAAAACCGCCTGAAGCCCTGTTGTCTTCCATTGCGAAGGTTAAGGTCGCTTTGTATTTTGGTGTTTGCATCCACCCCAATATAAAACCTGCAATACCGCCAATTAACCCGAGCAGGACTATTGTAAGCCATTTAGAAAGAAGGTAGCGAAAAAATGACTTTGTTTTATGTACTACATCAAATAATGATATTTCAGAAGACTCTGCCATTGTTTTTGATTGATGTTATATTATAAGGATGTGGGTTACTTTAAATTATTTATCAAAGCAATTACTACCGATAAAACGCCAACTGCAGCAGATGTTATGCCAACGGTTTCTGCTGTGCTAAGGCCTGGCCTGTCTGGCTTTTTGGGAACAAAAATGTCGTCACCTGCCAGTACTATAGGGTAGCTTTTGAAAAATAAGAAATGCTTAACCCTGCGTGCATTGCCGTTTGCGCCTAAAACAAATGCTTTTCGTTTTTGGGCATTACTGCTAAAACCGCCTGCCTTATCAATATAGTCTTTTACAGTAAGGCCCTGCTCAAAAGCAAATTGGGTTGGAAACAAAACCTCGCCCCTTACCTTAACAGCCTGGTTCTTTTTTGGTACAAAAATTTCGTCGCCATCTTCAATAATTAAGTTGTTGGTTGCATTCCTGTTGGCCATCACTTCTACCAGGTTTATGCCAATAAGGTCTGATGATTTGGTAGCTTCTTTTGTTAAAGAATCGGAAATAGAATTATCTTTTCTTGAATTAGACAGCTTGCTTACATTTTGTGATTTTATTACTGCCTGGCTATCAATCTTATTTATTCTTTTTAATGATGCTCCGGCGGGGTCTGCTGTTACTTTAAAGCCACCGGCACGGTAAATAATGCTGCTTAGCTTTTCGTCATTTGTGGTTATAACATACTCGCCGGGGTACATCACTTCACCGGTTACTTTTATGGTTTTCTGCGTAAAATAGCCGGGGTTATCTCGTATAATAATAAGGTCGTAAGGGTGTAAATAAAAGTTGCTGTTGGTGTAATCAAGCCCTTTCTCTGCATCCACATTTTCTATTTCAGCTATCTCTGTTGAACTGCTGTCTACTTTGGCATCTGTCACCCTTCGTGCTATTTCAATTCTTTTGCCTGTGCCGGCCTCTGTAAAACCACCTGCCTGGAAAATAATGTCTTTTATTGATGTGCTGTCTTTAAAGTCGTATGTGCCGGGAAACCTAACCTGGCCTCTTACTTCAACAGTAGCTTTATTCTTCAGGTCAAAAATGGACGATATGGTTACTTTATCTTCACGCTTAAGCGGTATATCCTGCTGTGTTCCATTTAAAATGCCTGACACATCAAACGATACCACTTCAAGCATCAGGTTATCCTGCAGCCTTGTAATAAGGCCCCTGTTTAAAAAGGCATCTTCTTTAAGGCCATCTGCCTTTAATATCAGGCTTTTTAAGGTAAGCCCGTGTGTAAGTTCAAAGGCGCCGGGCCGCATTACCGCACCTTCAATAGTAACGCGGTTGGCAAAACGGTTTAAAACTTTGCCCACCTGTATTGAGTCGCTGCCCCCTAAAGTATAATTGCCAAAATCTTTTGCATCAACGTCTGCTACTTGTTTTTCCCTGTCAGTTAACTGGGTAATTTTTATAGAAGAACGATAGGCCGAATCAGTAAAACCGCCGGCATAGTCAAGCACTGTTTGAAGGTTGTCTTTTGCAACCGTTTCAAAAATGCCGGGCCTTTTAACCTGGCCGTCTACAATAACACGTGTTTTGTAAAAGGGGATATATACAATGTCATTATCCCTAAGTACCACGTTATCTTCCATATTACCATTGGCCAGCACTTTGTACAGGTCAATGGTATCAATTACTTTGTTATTACGCAGCAATTGAATATTGCGGTAGCTACCCGTTTTATTGGGGCCGCCGCATAATATAAGCGCGTTAAATACGGTTGATAATGATGAAACTGTTAATGTGCCCGGCTTTTTTGCCTGGCCGATTATATTTACGTGTATGCTTTTTATGTTACCAAGGCTAACCTGCAATTTTGTAGCGCCGGATGATATAGCCGAATAAATTGTTGATGCTAACCTTGCTTTAATTTTTGCCGTTGCTTCTTCAATGGTAAGGCCGGCTACAAAAATGGGCCCTACCTTATCAATGTTTATATTTCCGTCGGGTGTTACTGTTGGTTTGTAGGTTTGCTCGCTAAGGCCATATACTTCAATAGTTAGCTGGTCATCAGGCCCTATAATGTAATTGGTAGGTGTGGCTATACGCAAATTGGGCTCAAATGTTATAGAGGATGATCCAAAAAATTCCGACCCGAACACCCTTTTATCAATGTCTTCTTCTTTAGTTAATAACTTCGATCTGTTCTCGGTGCGTCCATTAAGCCCCAGGCTATCTGCCGGGTTGTTCCTGTCTAAAGAACCAGACTGCAATTGACTATTGCTAATATTTAGCTTCTGGTTGTCCTTTAATGTTTGTATACGCTGTTGCAGCTTTGTTATTTCATCCTGCGGCAGGCCCCTTGTTGCAAGAACCTGGTAAGCCTGGTCCATCGACACGCCGGATTGTTGCATCTTTTGGTAATAATAAACTATATCGTCATCGGTCAGTTGGTCAACATGCACCTGCCGCAAATCAGTGGTTTGCAAAGGGCTTTGGGCGAATAAAGCAGAAAGGCTTAGTAAAAAGCAGAAAAATAGAATTACTTTTTTCATGTACAACAGTTAAAAGTAAATAGGTATCAATTTAATGTGTTTTAAAGAAAGCTCCGCCACCTGGCACACATACTTTTTAAAAAAATGCACCCTTCTAAATTGTTATTTTGAAGCGGTGCTGATTATTTAGGTTAAGGATGTTTGAAGTCAGCGTTCCAGTTCTTATTTTTCAATAAAGGGCAAATATAGGTATTTTGACATGTGATGAAAGCCAGATTTAACAACCTTTAGTTAAATACAAGGGGCATTAATACCAGCCGGTTGCTTTGGTTTTTTGCCATTGTATTGTTTGTTTATTTGTTACTTTTAATTTCTTATCATTTTTTGGTAAACGTTTTATGAAAGAAAGATATTATTCCCTCGACGTTTTTCGTGGTGCCACGGTGGCCCTAATGATACTGGTTAACAACCAGGCTGGGCCTACCTACACCCCGCTTGACCATGCGCCCTGGCACGGTTGCACTCCGACAGACCTTGTATTCCCTTTCTTTCTTTTCGCTGTGGGCAATGCCATGGCTTTTGTGATGCCCCGTTTTCACCAGGCCGGCACAGCCGCCTTTATGACTAAAGTTATACGCCGAACGTTGCTTATATTTTTAATAGGCTTGTTTTTAAACTGGTGCCCGTTTGTTATGTGGCAGCACGATAAGCTGGTGGCCAGGCCGTGGGAGTGGACCAGCGATGACGGCGTTGTGCACGGTGTGCGTATACTAGGTGTGTTGCAGCGCATTGCTGTGTGTTACTTTTTTGCATCGCTTATTGTGTACTTTTTTAAACCGCGTGCGGTGTACGCTTTAAGCATAACCATATTATTGCTGTATTGGCTTATTTGCTGGTGGTTTGGTGCGCCCGGCGGTCCTTATAGCCTTGAGGGTTACTTTGGTATTTCGGTAGACAAAGCCATTCTACACGAGCCACACATGTACCACGGCGAAGGCATAGCCTTTGACCCTGAAGGTATTACCAGCAACCTAAGCGCGATTATACAGGTGGTGGGCGGTTATTTTGCGGGCAGGTATATTCAGCAAAAAGGTAAAACTTTCGATATGCTTACCCACCTGTTTATAGCCGGGTTGCTGTTAGTTTTTGCTGGTTTTTGCTGGGACTTAGCCTTCCCCATTAACAAAAAAATATGGACAAGCAGCTATGTACTGTACACAACCGGCCTTGCCATACTAACATTGGGTACGGCTATTTTCTTCATTGAGTTTAAGAATGCCCGTGGGGCCTGGAGCCGCTTTTTTGATGTGTTTGGTAAGAATCCACTATTTATATTCTTCCTTAGCGGGTTTTTACCGAGGGTGCTTAACCTTGTGCGTTTTAATGATGGTAACGGCGGCCACACAACGCCATTTGGATGGTTTTATAACCATATATGCCGCCAGCCTTTTATAACGGATGAGCGGCTGTCGTCGCTGCTGTACGCTGTTAGCCTAATTATTTTGTACTGGCTTATAGTTTATGTGCTGGACAAAAAGAAGATATATATACGGGTATAACCAACCATCTTGCCCCTATTTTTGCCGCCGCCAGCAAGTATTTATATAAAATTAAAGCATGCTTTTATTTCCCAACTGCAAAATAAACCTTGGTCTTAATATTACCGGCAAACGGGCGGATGGTTACCACAACCTGCAAAGTGTTTTTGTGCCGATACCATTACACGATGCGCTGGAGATAATACCCGCACCGCAGGCCGCTGCGCCTGTTAACTTTACCTGTACGGGGCTACCAGTGGCCGGAGATGAAACATCAAATCTGTGCGTTAAGGCTTACCACCTGTTGAAGAGTGATTTTCCACAGTTGCCGGCCATAAGTATACACCTGCATAAGGCAATACCTATGGGTGCCGGCCTTGGCGGTGGCAGTGCTGACGGTGCATTTGTGCTGCAATTGCTAAACGATAGGTTTAGACTCGGCCTGACCGAAGTGCAACTTATTCAATATGCACTGCGGTTGGGTAGTGACTGTCCATTTTTTATTATAAACAAACCTTGTTTTACGGAAGGAAGGGGAGAACTGCTCACCCCTGTTAACCTGACATTGAAGGGTTACACAATTGTATTGGTTAACCCGGGCATACATATACCCACGGGTTGGGCTTTTGCGCAATTGACGCCTGCTATGCCGGCTCATAATATTAAAGAGGCTATAAATCAGCCGATAGCAAACTGGAAAGAACTTATTACTAACGACTTTGAGCAGCCAGTTGTTAAGAATTACCCCGGTATGCAGAATATAAAATCGATGCTTTACCAGCTAGGTGCGGTATACGCCGCTATGAGCGGAAGCGGCAGCACTTTTTACGGCCTTTTCACCAGTCCGCCGCAAATCGCCGCAAATCTTTTTCCTAAACATTATTTTGTAAAGCAGCTTGTGCTTGAATAGTGGGAAAACTTCTTTGGCTTTTTGCTATTTAACTCCTGTATTCTCGCGGATATTAATGCCAATCAGTAATTTTTATTTTTACCTTTCATCTATACAAATAATGCGTAAAAAAATTCCGTTGCTGTTCATCATATTAAACAGTGCTGCTTGTTGCGTTGCGCAAGGTAAAGCTACCGGCACTGATACTACCCGTAAGCAGTGGCTGGCTTACCTGGATAAAGTGGCAAGGCCTGTAATATATAACCTTGCACAAAACACGTTAAAGCAAAGTATGCCCGTGGCATTTTCACCGTGTATTGATGATAAAGAAACCCGCAGTAAAGTGGCCTATCTTGAAGCATTTGGAAGAACACTCAGCGGTATAGCGCCATGGCTTGCATTAGAAGGTGGCGATGAATCAGAAGTTAATCTGCGCAACCAATACCGCCAGTGGTGCGTTAATGCGATAGCTAACGCAGTTAACCCTGAAAGCAAAGATTACATGCAGTGGCAGGGCGGACAACCGCTGGTTGATGCATCATTTTTAGCGCTGGGCCTTATACGATGCCCGTGGTTATGGCAACATCTTGATACTGTAACCCGGCAGCACCTAATTACCGCGTTTAAAACAACGCGTTCTACTGTACCGGGCTACAACAATTGGCTATTATTTACAGGATTGATTGAAGCATTTTTTTGTAAATACAATTTGGGGGACGACCCGGTACGTGCCGACTACGGCATACGCGAGTTTATGCAGCACTGGTACGTTGGCGATGGCATGTATAGTGATGGCATGAATTTTCATTTTGACTACTATAACAGTATTGTTATACACCCTTTTCTTAATACGATATTACAGGTATATAGTGATAAAAAGAAGATGTATTTAAAGGATGCAGAAAAAGCGCAGGCGGCCGGTAAACGCTATGCCGAAATATTGGAGCGGCTTATAAATACAGATGGCAGTTATCCCGCAACGGGCCGCTCAATTGTGTACAGGGCAGGAGTATTTCACCATCTTGCAAATATGGCTTATATAAAGCAACTGCCGGCTGCCCTGACACCTGCACAAGTGAGATGCGGGCTAACCGCCGTGCTGCAAAAAACACTACAATCACCCGCAACATTTACAAAAGATGGCTGGCTTGTTATCGGGCTATATGGCGACCAGCCTGGCTTGGCAGACACTTACATTACAACCGGTAGTTTATACATCTGCTCTGAAATATTTTTACCACTGGGGTTGCCCGAAACCGACGAGTTTTGGAGCGCTCCATCACAACCGTGGACATCAGTAAAAATATGGAAGGGAGAAGACGTAAGCGCCGACCATGGGCTGGACTTGAAATGATCCTTTTTCACAGATGGATATAGGGATATAAAAGCGATGAGTTAACTCACAACCAATTGAAACAAAAAATGCACTGCATAATTATCCTTTTTAGGGTTGGGCAGTTATTTTAAATTAAACAACGTATCAACAAACTCGTGCTTGTCAAAAATTATCAGGTCATCAATTTTTTCCCCTACGCCAATATATTTAACGGGTATTTTAAACTGGTTGGCAATAGCCAGCACCACGCCGCCTTTAGCCGTACCATCTAACTTGGTAATTACCATAGCGGTAACATCGGTAGCGGCGGTAAATTGTTTGGCCTGCTCAAGGGCATTTTGGCCTGTTGAGCCATCCAGTATAAGCAGCACCTCGTGCGGTGCCTCAGGTATAACTTTTTGTATAACCCTTTTAATTTTACTCAATTCATCCATCAGGTGAATTTTGTTGTGCAGGCGGCCGGCTGTATCAACAATCAATACATCAGCCTGGCGTGCCACGGCGCTGCTAACAGCATCAAATACCACAGCGGCAGGGTCGCTGCCCATGGCTTGTTTAACAATAGGCACACCTACGCGCTCGCTCCAAATAGTAAGCTGGTCAACAGCAGCCGCGCGAAAAGTATCGCCTGCAGCCAATATAACACTTTTGCCCGCTTTTTTATAGTTGTTGGCCAGTTTGCCTATGGTGGTTGTTTTGCCAACACCGTTAACGCCCACAATTAAAATAACATAGGGCTTTTTACCGGCGGGGATGGAGAAGCTTTTGTAACTGCTGTCAACAGCATCTGTAAGCATGTTTACTATCTCTTCCTGCAATATGCCGTTTAGTTCGCTGGTGCCAACATATTTATCACGGGCTACACGCTCTTCAATCTTTTTAATTATCTCAATAGTAGTGTCAATACCTACATCACTGCTAACTAAGGCATCTTCCAGGTTATCCAGTACTTCCTCGTCAACGGTGCTTTTACCGGCCACGGCCTTTGCTATCTTATCAAAAAAACCAGCCTTGGTTTTCTGCAAACCCTGGTCAAGGCTCTCTTTTTCTTTTTTGCCAAACAGTTTCCCTAAAAAACTCATCGGTTAATGTTTTAGAAGGTTATTGCGTGAAGATATTGCAGATTGGCGATTGTAGATTGTGGATTTATTCCAAAACTCGTGCGGCATCCAATAAAGCTTCAAGGTTTAGTTAACCGCTTCGATCAAATCTGCAATCCACAATCGTGGAATCTGCAATCTTAAGGCGTAAATACAAAAAGCCACCCCGTAGAAGAGATAGCTTTTTATTAGTTAGTTTATACTTGCGGCCACTATTTTTCAGCCAAAAATTCCTTAACCTTATCCTTGTGAATAATAGCTTCTTTAAAAGTGTAAGCGCCGCTTTTTGGGCTGCGTACGGCTTTTATAACTTTTGTCCAGTTTTTAGCCTCGGCTGCTGCCTTTTGGTCTTTTACCTTAGCGTTCTTTGAAGATACTTTTGCCATGACTATTTAATTTCTTTATGTACAGTAACTTTTTTCAAAATGGGATTGAACTTCTTAAGCTCTAAACGCTCAGGAGTGTTCTTTTTATTTTTCTTTGTTATATAGCGGCTGGTACCGGCCATGCCACTGGCTTTATGCTCAGTGCATTCTAGTATAACCTGTACCCTGCTTCCTTTCTTTGCCATTGTATAAGCGCGTTTAAATTATGCTAATTAAATTTTTGTACCTTTTGCTTTAAGTTCTTTTATAACTGAAGCAAGGCCATTTTTGTTAATGGTGCGGATAGCTTCAGTAGAAACTTTTAAGGTAACCCAGCGGTCTTCTTCAGCGTAAAAAAAGCGCTTGGTTTGTAAATTTGGTAAAAAACGGCGCTTGGTTTTAATGTTTGAGTGAGAAACACTGTTACCAGTAACCGGCTTTTTTCCTGTAACCTGACATACTCTAGCCATGACTGTAAATTTTTTATCCGAATTTGTAGCACCCGTTAGGCGGGTTGTATTTTTTCGGACGGCAAAGGTCGGTAAATTCACGGAAATACCAAAAAGAAATAAGTGTTTTTTAGGAATATTATTCACATCACGGCAGAAATCCGGTTTATTACCCTAATTTTTTACAAATTTACATAAATCCAGGCTAAAATTAAACCTGTTTGTAACTTGCAAAATCCATATTCACTTTTTCAAACTTGGGATGATTTTGCAGAAAATAATCTGTTTTATATAATGCAGATTGGTTTTGGGCTGCCAGGTGTGGGTAAAAGGGTGAATTTATTTCTCTGGGTTCCATTGTTGGGTTGCAATGTAATAAATTGCCGTTATAATGGCAGATTAAAAGATAAGAATACTGCTGTTTTCTGCTGGTTAAAACACGAATTACCTGCATCAAGTTTATTTTATATACTGGCACAGGCAGTTTTTTTCAAAAAATTCCAACCACCTTTACACCTAAAACTAAACCTACTTATGGCTATTATTACACATAACCCGTCGGCCGTTTTTCCACCTTATCGCAGTTACAGCCATGCGGTAGAAGTTACGGGCAACTCAAGCCTGTTGATCATCAACGGGCTTAACGGCCACCTGGCAGATGGACAAACAATGCCGGAAACATTAGAGGAACAGGGTGAAATAATATGGCAATAAATAGGCATTATACTAGCCTCGGCGGTATGGGGTACAGCAATGTAATTTCTATAAGGACTTACCTGTCCAGCCCGGAATTTGATGAAGCAAACGTGCAATTACGCATGAAATATATGGGCAGCCACCGCCCTGCATCAACCTTTATTTGCTGCCAACTGCTTGAGACAAAATGGAAGCTTGAAGTAGAGGTGATGGCAGCTAAATAAACTCTAAACAAAAAGAGGCTGTCTCAAAAGTTATTTTGAGGCAGTCTTTTTTATTTTAAGAAAAAGATGATCAGATATGCACAGCGGAGGTGCATAATTAAAAGTATTGCAGGATACAGCGGAGCAAAAGGTTGTCTTGTCTTAACGGTATGGGCAAGCGATCAGTAACATTTAAAGCATATAACCCGGGCCAGGCATTAATGCTGCCGCCATCACTGGAAGAATTAATTGGGGCAGAACATCCTGTACGTGTTGTTAATGAGATAATAAATAAGATAAACCTTCAGCCGCTTATGGATCAGT
>Ga0265327_10000512_pt1 | contig 67274 bp, 76 predicted proteins | sample 41621metaG_FD_202089 | JGI IMG/M metagenome (GOLD analysis project Ga0265327, IMG submission 202089) | Rhizosphere microbial communities from Carex aquatilis grown in University of Washington, Seatle, WA, United States - 4-16-21 metaG | ecosystem: Host-associated > Plants > Roots > Rhizosphere...
TTGCGTTTGAGCTCCCGACATACCGTGCTGGCTGACCGGCCTAACCTGAGGGCTATCGCCCTCTGGCTCAATCCTAGTTTCAGCAGCTCGGATATCAGGTATCTTTCGTGTTGGGTGAGTTGTTGGTATTGCGTCATGGTGTCGCCCGCCTTCTTGCCGGAATACGGGGCTCCACCAGTTTGCCTTCAACTCGCCTACTAATTTCATGCAGTGTTGCACTTACTTCTTGAATCCGCGGCTCGCGCCGCCAAGGCGTTTAGCAACACTCGACATGCGGGGACAGCCCATTTGGCCTAGGCTGGTATCTCTGTCTTGGCCTTACATATCGTAGCCATTGCCACTATCGCGCGGGAATACAGTCGCACGCCGCCACAGCTGCCGCTGTCGCCCAAGCAATGAAGCCATGCTTCATAGGCCCCACAAGCGATGTGCCTGACGTTTCCATGGAATAGCACCCAGTCAGTCCACGCACCCGCCGCCCTTCGCTACACTGCCCATCTGTCACCTCTACCAGGAGTGCGAAATGAACCTTCTTTGGTTCCTCGTTGTCGGCGTCGTAGCCGGCTGGTTGGCAGGAAAGTTGGTCAAAGGGGGAGGCTTCGGCGTGGTTGGAGACCTCGCTGTTGGCGTTGTTGGTGCGTTGATCGGCGGCTTTTTGTTTTCCACATTTGGCGTTTCCGCAGGCGGCGGTCTGGTTGGCAGCATCATCGTGGCCACTATTGGCGCAGTTGTGCTGCTGTATGTTGTACGTCTTATCAAGCGCGCATAAGCCAAACACCGATAGCTCTTTAGCCTCCACACCATCGCCTTCGCACCATGGCCTAACTGCACGTTAACTTTGGCGCTAGGCCTTCCCAAACACGGCAAAGGCCACGCGTTAATCAAATAGATGAATCCCCTCCCCCACAAGTAAGGGGGCAACAGGTCTTACATCCTTCCACCGAGAGGTTAGCCTTTCAACGTTGCCCCCTTGCTTGGCTGGGTAGCACTGAGATGCCCTGCGATTGCAGTCTTCTTGGTAGCTACACGTTTGACATATGAAAAAACAGACGCTTGCCGCATTTGCATTGATGTTCGCCGCCATCACAGGCACCCGCGCCGACGTCATTTACACATTCAATGGCTTCAATCGCGGCCCGACCGAAAGCACGGTGCCGGACACTTACACCAACCCCATTTCATTCACGCTGACATCGCCCGATTTCATCACGGAGAACACCGCTTTTGATGTCGGCGAGCATTTGCAATGCGATGGCGGCGGCCTCTCCTGCCTGGGCGTGGCATTCAATATGAGTGGGGCCTACTATGGGGTCCCGAACTCGGTCTACTTTGAGTTCATCACCAATCAGTATCACTCGATCCACTATTTTTCCACCGTGGATGTCCAACCCTTTGGCACCCCTGGTAGCTATACGACGGCCACGAGTTTCAACACGGGCATTCTGACCGTTACGACCACCGTGCCCGAGCCGACAAGCCTGGGTCTGACGCTCTTTGGAGTGTTGGCAATCGGCGTATCCTTCCTGCACCGCCTGCGCATCGCATGAGTTTGCCGCAATGGCCTTGTTGTAGGGGCCTATCGGGCTACTTGCAGGGCAACGCTATTGGCTTGCCATCATGATGGGCAATCCTCTAATTGGCGCGTTCTTGTCATGAACTGCACTACCAGTCGCTGGCTCGCTCCTGTTGGGAAAGGAAATTGCCGCAGGCGATGCTGGGGACTTCAGCTACAGCGCTCATGCAGGCTATTACCTATGGTTGGTTAGCATGGTCTTACCCTAGCCGCATCAAGCGTCAAGTTTGCGCAAGATAGATGCTTGGCCTCGACGCAAAGCGACAGATGCAACACCATGGATAGATCAACGACATTCGCGTCTATCACCAGCCCACAGCAGGTTCAGCATCGACAACAATTCTTCGCATTTTGCCGGTTAATCTTGGCATTAGGCCCATAAGTCAAAATGACCGAACCCAAAACAGATGCTGACTCCGCAAGGTGCTCCTGCGGCGCTGTGCAGCTGAAGCCATCGTCAGACCTCGCGTGCCATTACACCTGTGGAATGTCTTCGTGAATGCAGAGGTAGTTACCTTCAGTATCTTTGAACCAAGCCGCTTTCTCTGCACCCAGTACACAGACATGGTTCACGGTTTTCAACTCAGGAAAATCGTAGTCCTCGAACACCACCCCAGCGCGCCTCAACACCTCGATGCTCGCCGCAATGTCATCCACTCGAAAGCTGATCGCCGTGTGGTCAGCCTTGGTGCCCTCTGGCTTTGGAAACAGTGCCAGTGTGCTGCCGCCAACCTGGTAGACAAATTTGCCATCGGGCCGAAAGCCACCTGGTTTCAAACCCAACGAGCCCTCGTAGAAGGCTCGGGCGCGGACCATGTCTTTCACGGGAAGCATGGTCGTCACAGACGATTCGGACAACATGGGAAGTCCTTTCGCTCAATGTGGCCCGGTGGTTTCGCTTGGCAAGCAACAATCCAGCCAGGGCCTGCGGTACAACAGCTTACGCTCCCAACTGCCGTCGCGCCAGTGAGCGTCTCAAACAAAGCCTGACGCATTTTTTCAGTCTTGTCACCATTGGCGGCGCATTCACGGCCTCTGCCATTTTGCTTCCATGAGGCGAGCTGGAAGACATTTCAGACTACCTATTGCGACCTAACGGAGGCCATCGAGCACCATTGCCGGAGCGAATGCACCCGCCAACCATTTCAAATTGGCAATACTTGGCACAAATTGTGGAAGGACTGGAAGTCCATCGAAGTTGATGGCGCGGCCTTCTCGGGCCTCATGTCGCCATGCCTCACGCAGCCATTGCGGCCCTGGCGCTGACACTGTTCGTCCTCCTAACTACTCTGTGCAATCACCATCTGACGACTGGCTTCGCGGCCGGATCAAACAACACAAAGGCAAGCATGTATTTTCATTTTGCAGCGAACGCCGTTCTGCTGTTTCATCTGGCATTTATCGTCTTCGCAGTATTGGGGGCCGCGTTGGCCTTTCGCTGGCGCTGGGTCCCATATGTGCACCTTCCTGCCGCTGCCTGGGCATTTTTCGTGGAAGCCACAGCGCGCATATGCCCCCTCACCTATCTGGAGAACCACCTCCGGTCAGAAGCCGGTCAGTCTGGTTACTCGGGGGGCTTCATCGAGCACTATCTCTTGCCCATCATCTATCCTGCAGGGCTGACGCCCTCCATTCAGATCTGGCTGGCTGGCGTCGTCATCGTCGTCAATGCGGCCATCTATGCCCTACTCTGGAATCGATCGCGACGCCCCTAGCCGTCGGGGGATCCATGATGCGCATTCGCGGTCGAACCACCGACACCCTCATACGCCAGAACGGCACGGTGAAGCTGCTGCGAAGCGATGGCCAAGGCTCTATTGGCGTTGGATCTTGAAGATGCCATTGCTGCATGGCGAACGTCGTCAGGCCGCAGATTGGTTCACGACAGCATGGCAAACACCTGACCGCGCCACGGCTTGCATCGGGCGCCTGGAAGCAGTTATTCTGATCGGTCTTTACAAGGAAACGGCAGCAACCGACCTCGTCATGGCGCCGGTCAGGCATACAGAGACGGCCCTCACGGGTCAATAGGCATTGGCGCCTCAGGAGAAACGCATGAACAGCCCAAGCACCCTAGATGACCCATCGGCATCCGAGCTCATCGACAAGAAAATCACCGAACTCGGGGACTGGCGCGGCGCCACCTTGAGCAAGCTGCGTGCACTCATCAAAGAAGCCGCCCCGGGCGCCATTGAGGAGATGAAGTGGATGGGCACACCGGTCTGGTCGCTCAATGGGATCATTTGTACCGGCGAGACGTACAAATCCAAAGTAAAGCTGACCTTCGCCAAGGGTGCCTCTTTGAATGACCCCTTCAAGCTCTTCAACTCGAGCCTGGATGGCAACGTACGGCGTGCCATCGACATCCAACAGGGTGAGGAGATCGACGCAACGGCGTTCATGGCGCTGGTTCAGGCCGCTGCCGCGCTCAACACATCCACCCGAAAAGGCAAACGAGGCCGCCCATGAACACGTTCAGCACCACCCGACAACTTGCTGCTGCGCCGGCAGCAGTATTTGCGGCGATCGAAAACCCCGCACGACTCGCGAAATGGTGGGGGCCCAATGGTTTCTCCAACCGGTTCGATGTATTCGAATTTCAGCGCGGGGGCAAATGGGAATTCGACATGATCGGGCCCGATGGGAAGGTCTACCGCAACGAGGCGATCTTTTCTGTCATCGAGCCAAACTGCCGGGTCGTGATCCAGCACATTTCTCAGCCGCACTTTCAGCTCAGCATCACGCTGGAGCCTTCGGGCGAAGGCACACTGGTCCGGTGGGACCAGGTGTTTGTCGATGCAACGGTTGCGCAGGCTGTGCGCCACATTGTTGAGCCGGCCAACGAACAAAATCTGGACCGCCTGAGCGCCGATCTTGGCTTGAGCAGTTAGGCTGGGAAGCCAGCGCTGGCTCCGAAGCCGCCATGCCCCTTTCACCATACCCATCGCCATGCACATCGCCATCCTCACCTTCGACGGGTTCAACGAACTTGACTCCTTGATTGCGCTGGGCATCCTCACCAAGATCAAGCAACCTGGCTGGCGCGTGACGCTCGCCTGCCCCTCCCCGTCCGTGACCTCCATGAACGGCGTGACGGTGCAGGCGCAGTCAACGCTTGCCCAAGCCAATTCAGCGGACGCGGTCATCATCGGAAGCGGTGTGAAAACACGGGAGATCGTCAACGACGCGGCACTCATGAGCCAGATCCAGCTGGACCCCAGCCGGCAACTGATTGGTGCGCAGTGTTCGGGCACCTTGCTGCTCGCCAAACTCGGCTTGCTTGGCAAGATACCCGCGTGCACGGACCTCACCACCAAGCCCTGGGTTCAGGACGCCGGCATCGAGGTACTGAACCAGGCGTTCTATGCGCAAGGCAACGTCGCCACCGCAGGAGGCTGCCTTGCCTCACAGTACCTGGCAGCCTGGATCATTGCCCGAACGGTTGGGGAAGCCGCCGCGAAGGAGGCCATCCACTATGCCGCCCCGGTTGGCGAAAAAGACCAATACATTGCCCGCGCATGGCAGAACATCGCGCCCTACCTGCAGCAAGCGGGCCAACCATCTCTTGTTGAACCCAGCACAATCAAATGAGCAAGAAGCTACATCTCTCAGCGGACCAGATCAGGCCGCTCGCCACAGGCTTCGGTACCTGTATTGCAACCGACAAGATCGCCGTTCAAGGGCTGCCCGTCCGGTTCATGTACCGCGAGCAACCCGTCAACCAGACAGACAGCGGTTGGCGCTTTTTATCGGGCCTGGAAAGCGATGCCTACATGGAGAACGCGAAAAACCAAGGCGCCTATGACGTGAACCTCATCGCCAACATCGACCCCTCGGTCATCCCCTTTCTCTCGGCAGAGACGGGGTCGGCCTTTGAAAAGGCCAGTGACGTTGGCGACTTTCAAGAAGCAGGTGATTGGGAGCCCGACGAAGATTAGTTGTACGCCCGCATAATGGGAACAAATTGACAGGGGAGCAGGCATCAAACATCCAGGCTCGACAATGCAATTCCGTGAAGTGACCCTTCCCAGTGGTCAACGCTTCCAAGTTCCCCAAGGCATCCAGCGGATCGACTCCAGGTCGACCCACGGGTGGCAGGTGCGCTACCAGGGAACCAAGCTTTTCTCAGATGGCAAGCCGGCTGATCCGCGGCAGGCGCTGGCAAGCGCCATGCGTGAGTTGCTGGAGCGCGTGTCCACGCTGCCACTCAACAGCCCCTTGAAGCAGGAGCCTGGCGCCGGCAAAACATCCGACCTCCCCGCGGGCATCTCCGGGCCGATTCTTCGTGTCCGCCAAGGAAGGGTAGCAACAGCCGAGCTCTCCGTTTCCTTGCCTTGTTTCGGTCGCCGGGTCGACATCAAATCCGTCTACATCGGAAGCCAGAACACCTATACGGAAGACAAGTACCGAAAGGCCCTGGCCAAATGCATTGAACTGCGGGCCAGTGCCGTTGAGCGTTATCTGCAAGACGCCGAAAAGGCTCGACGCGCCACCATGACAAGTCTGAGAAAACAGCTCCAGGCCTTGAGGTAAAAGACGCCTGATCATCGTGCCTGCAGAGAGCCGCCCTCCACTTTCGAAAGCTGATCATGCCAACCAACACCGTTCGACTCCACCGTGTCATCCGCACCACCCCAGAGCGGATCTATCGCGCCTTCCTGGATGCTGACGCGATGGCCAAGTGGCTCCCCCCATATGGCTTTACCTGCAAGGTGCTGCACATGGATGCTCAGGTGGGGGGCACCTTCAGGATGGCGTTCACCAACTTCACGACGGGCCACGGTCACGCGTTTGGCGGGGTGTACCGCGAACTCGTGCCGCATGAGCGCATCTGCTACACAGACAAGTTCGACGACCCCAATCTGCCAGGGGAAATGGTGACCACGGTGTCTTTGAGGTCGGTGTCTTGCGGCACAGAGTTGAACATCGTCCAGGAGGGCATTCCGGAAGTCATTCCCACGGAGCTGTGCTACCTCGGTTGGCAGGAATCGCTTGAGCAACTTGTCAAGCTGGTTGAGCCCGTGATCAAGGACTGAGCGCCGGTCAACGGGAGCACCATCCATGCGCCTGGATCCTTACGTCACCGTAGATGGCATGCCCTTTTCGGCGACGCGCGACGACGTCATTCGGGTGCACGGCCAGCCTGTCAGCGAGGGGCGAAACGAGGTCGAGCTCACCGAACTGGACTACGGCGACGTGGTCTTTCGCTTCCAGGACTGCGGGCGGCTGGAAGAAGTCACCAGGCAGGCGAAGGTGTTGAACCTGACTAGCGTGTCGGTACCCTTTCCCAGCCTCAAGATGTTTATCTGCGAGCAAGACCCCCGCCATTTCGAGCGTGCGGGCTTTCTCGTGAGCCCGAAGTTTGGTTTGGCCTTCGTGCCCGATTCGCCCTACTGGGTGACGGCACTCGCCCGACATGGTGTCGAGCAATGGGAGGCCATGCGCCCATCGCTGCCAGCACCCGCGCAAGCCCCCGCCCCCACCGAAACAAACCGCCAACCTTGACCTCAGGCGCCAACATGCCCATGCCACCATTCCTGGCTCAATTGCGTCAGAAGATCGGGACCGACCTCCTTCTCGTGCCCACGATCGTCGTGATCGCACGCGACAAGGACGATCGCATCCTGTTCGTTCATGATCGGGACTCGGACAGCTGGACACTGCCCGGCGGCATCATCGAGCCAGGGGAGTCGCCAGCCAGCGCGGCGGTTCGCGAGGTCTGGGAAGAAACACATGTCATCGCCACACTGACCCGCATCATTGGCGTCATAGGGGGCGCAGGCTGCGAGACAACCTACAGCAATGGAGACCAGATCGCCTGGGTGGCCACGGTCTTTGGCGCGCGGGTGGAAGAAGGCACACCCGTTGCGGATGGCGTAGAAACCAAGGCCGCCAGATTTCTGGATACAGAAACCGCCAGGTCCATGCCTTTGCGCGCCGACACGCGCCGCTTCCTGGACGCCGAGCGCGCAAGCGGCTCTGGCATTTACTTCCAGCCCACGGATTGGCAGCCAGAATAGCGACAGGCCTTCATGTCACCTTCATGCACGGGCTGTCCGTCCGCCAGTAAAAATGAACCCTTCATCGCACCTGCAACTGCTTGCGCAATACAACCAGTGGATGAACCGCAAACTGTTTGCATCGGTCGCGACGCTGCCTGACGAGGCCATCACGGCCGACAGAGGGGCCTTCTTCGGCTCCATCCTGGGAACCTTGAACCACCTCGCTATAGGCGACACGATCTGGCTCAAGCGCTTTGCCGAGCACCCTGCATGTTCGGCCATCCTGCAGCCCATCGCCAGCAAGCCCCAGCCAAAGAGCCTCGACGATGCCATGTTTGCCGAACTCGCGTCCCTGCAGGCCTATCGCGAATGGCTGGACGAGCTGATCGTTCACTTCACTGCGACTGTGGATAACGGGGCGCTTGATTCAAACTTGAGCTACTCCAATACAAAAGGCGTCCGGTCAACACGCAATCTGTACGCCTTGCTCATTCATTTCTTCAACCATCAGACGCACCATCGGGGCCAGGTCACCACGCTGCTGTTCCAGGCCGGCGTGGACCCTGGCACCACAGACCTGCTTGCCACCATCCCGCAAGAGGCTGCGGATTGAGACCTGGAGAACACATGACCGTTCGCATCGTCAAACTGGGCAGCCCAAGGGCGCCGTCAGAAGGCACACGCATTGGCACGGTGCGCAGGCCGCCAAGAGGCGTTCCCAAATCCGAATTCGCCACGGGCGACTGGTATGACGTGTGGTACCCGAACCTGGCCCCAAGCGTGGAGACGATGAAGCTGGGGCAAGCTGCAGCAACACCTGAGCAATGGCGTGCGTTCGAGAAGCAATACAGGCGGGAGATGACCACGCCTGAAGCCAGCCGAACGATCGAGCTGCTGTCCGTCTTGTCCAGGCAATCCCATTTTTCCGTGGGCTGCTACTGCGAAGACGAGACGCATTGCCATCGCTCCATTCTTCGACACCTGCTGGAGCAGGCTGGTGCAGACGTCGCGCCAGCTTGATATGACGGGTGATGTGACGGTTGATGGGCCGCGGTCTTACACTACAAAAAACACCCCTCTGGGATGCGCCATCCATGATCCAGAATTCAAAGCTCCTCATCTCCGCGGCAGCCACCCTTGTCGCAGCCGTCGTGCTCAACCCCACACCTGAGCAACACAGAGCCCGCATCAAGGAGGCTATCGCCGAAAGAAGCCCTTTGGCTGGGTTTCTTGGCGTTGGCGCGTTGACGGCCTTTGCATCCACCTACCACCCTCTTGGGCTGGCCTCGTACACCACCGTCAACGACCACACGGTTTCCATCGGCGTGCTTGGCATGGTCTTCGTGCTCCAGCCCGCCAAAGACACCTGAGCCAAGGGCAAGGTCATCCACATGAACCGCCCTACCGTCTACCTCCTGGCTATCGGCCTCCTGGTCTCATCGGCAACGCTGGCAACGGTCGTGTATCGCTGGGTTGACGAGGACGGGCGGACTCACGTTTCAGACGTCGTGCCAGAGAAGTACCGTCGCTCGGCCAGGCCTGTTGACCTGGGCGCCTACGAGGTGTCACCAGACGCCAGGAAGCAAGCGGAGGAGCGCGCGGCGCGGGACAAGGCCGCTGCAGCGACAAAGCCACCTGCGCAAGGCCAGAAGACGCCGCAAGCAGCTTCAGCAGCCTCCACACCGCCATCCCGAGGCCCCAGCCAGACCGTCACGAACACAACGGACTGCGCGACCTGGCGCCGCCTCTATCAAGAAAGCCTGGACTGTTTCGGCCCTTATCGAACCACCAGGGGAGGCATCAAGCCAGAGGCTTTCGACAATTGCAACCTCATCCCCAGCCCGGATGAAAAGTGCGGCCCGCGCAGGGATTGAACGCGAGCAAACAAAAGTCAAACCGTGCACGCACTGAAACCTGATCCTCAAGCCATATCTGCATCAGAGGTCCACGTCTTCTTTGAAGACTTCGTCAATGCATTCGCCTTGTTCGACGGGCACCTGATTGCGCAGCGCTACATGGCCCCTTATCTCTCGGCCGATGCCAAGGGTGCACTTCGGCTGTTTTCGAGCCCTGGGCAGATTGGTGAGTACTTCGGTGACATCGTCAAGGGCTATCGGGATCAAGGCTGCCGCTCATGCCGCTTCACCCAGTTGTCCGTGACCCCCATGGGCCAAAACAGCACGCTGGCCTCCGTCTCCTGGGAGCTACTTACGGAAGATGCACAGATCATCAGCTGCTGGCGGGAGTCCTACAACCTCACCCGCACACCGGACGGGCTGCGCATTTTTGCGTCCGTTGACCACGCCACATAGACAAGCCTCAGGAACCATGTACTGCCCAGCCCACTTTGAGGAAACCAGGCCCGACGTACTGTTGGGTTTGATCGCGCAACATCCGCTTGCCACCATCATTTCATCGAGCAGTTCAGGGCTCGCCGCCGACCACATCCCGTTGATGTACGAAGCAGTGCCAGGCGGGGCCGGCAAGCTCATCGGGCATGTCGCCAGAAGCAACCCATTGTGGCAAGCCAAGCCTGACGCCGAGCATCTGCTGGTATTTCAAGGTCCGTCAGCCTATGTGTCGCCCAACTGGTACCTCAGCAAGGCAGAGTCTGGCAAGGTCGTGCCGACGTGGAACTACGCTGCCGCGCATGTGCACGCCAGGCTGAGGCCAATTGAGGACAAGGCACAAATCCGATCGACGCTGGAAAAACAGACTCGTTGCCAAGAAGCTGCGCAAGACAAGCCTTGGGCTGTGGCCGATGCACCCGAGGATTTCACTGAACGCCTGCTGGGCCTGATCGTTGGTGTCGAGTTCGATATCGTGCGCATGCAAGGCAAATGGAAGGTCAGCCAGAACCAGGGGCTGCCCAACCGCCAAGGCGTCATCGCCGGCTTGACGGCGCTCCAAAGAGACGAGGCATCCAGCATGGCTGCCTTGGTGCGGGCGTTTGGGCCCCACTCGGCATCTTGAACACACACAGCATCAGCAGATGAACGTCCGCAACCTCTTCACTGACGCTCAGCCGCCGATCACTGGCGAGCGCTTTGACACGCTCTTGCAGCAAGGCAACGTTGTGATCGAGCGCATCGTGAGCGGCGCCGAGGTCCAACCCGTTCAATACGTTCAGGCGCAAGACGAGTGGGTGCTCTTGCTCACGGGGGAAGCGCAGCTGGACGTGGCTGGGCAGCCAGTATTGCTGAAAGCCGGGGACCATCTGTTTCTGCCTGCGCAGACAGCGCACACGGTGACCAAGGCGTCACCAGGCGCCACCTGGTTGGCGGTGCATATTCACCCGAGCGGCCACCCGAGCTGAGCAAGGGCCGCCCCGGAACGGGATGCAGCCCTTGCCATCCCTGCATCAGATCATGGACGCGGGGTCAGACTCCACGAATTCGGCGCGGCCCCCATTGACCGCCGAGAACCTGCGGATGCGACGTGGCTTGAGGTGAACCGTCGCCCCTGCCTGCAGGATGCCGCTGTCACGCAGTGCCGCATACTCTGAGCGCGGCAACTCCACATCGATCTCGCCATGGCCGTCGGCGCGCTTGAACTCCAGGCGCGTGTTGGGCCCGACGGTCAAGGTGTGCACCAGGCTCACGGGCAGACTGCCCTCCTCTGCATGGGCCAGCACCTGAATCTCATGGGGCCGTACGTAGCTCACAGCGTCGGCCGGCGCGTTCGCTGAGCTGGCCACCGCACCTTGGGCGTGGTCGCGGCCGTGGAAGAGGTTCACATCGCCCAGGAACTGCAGCACGAAAGGCGTGGCCGGGTGGTCATAGACCTGATCGGGTGTGCCTTCCTGCTCGATGCGGCCCTGGTTCATCACCACGATGCGGTCAGCCACCTCCATGGCCTCTTCCTGGTCGTGGGTCACGAAGACGCTGGTGATGTGCATTTCATCGTGCAGACGGCGCAGCCAGCGGCGCAGTTCCTTGCGGACCTTGGCATCCAGCGCGCCAAAGGGTTCGTCCAGCAGCAGCACCTTGGGCTCCACCGCCAACGCACGCGCCAAGGCGATCCGCTGGCGCTGGCCACCCGAAAGCTGGTGCGGGTAGCGGTCGGCAATCCAGTCCAGCTGCACCAGCTTGAGCAGATCGGTGACCTTAGCCTTGATCTGGGCCTCGGAGGGGCGGGTTTCCTTGGGGCGCACACGCAGGCCGAACGCCACGTTCTCGAAGATGGTCATGTGACCGAACAAGGCGTAGTGCTGGAACACAAACCCAACCTGACGTTCACGCACGGCCACGTGAGTCGCATCTTCACCGTTGAACAGCACCGAGCCGCCATCTGGCGTTTCGAGGCCGGCGATGATGCGCAGCAGCGAGGTCTTGCCCGAGCCTGAGGGCCCCAGCAAGGCAACCAGCTCACCAGAGGGGATATTCAGGTTGAGCTGGTCACACACGGTGACCGACCCAAACCGTTTGACCAGGTTCTTGACTTCAATGCTCATGCGGCAACTCCGGCGTCCTTGGCCTGAGCCAGCTCGCGCTGCACCCGGCGTTCGACAATGTATTTCAGGACCAGTGTGACCAGGGCAAGGCTGGCCAGCAAGGATGCCACGGCAAACGCGGCGGCCATCTGGTACTCGTTGTAAAGGATTTCAATGTGAAGGGGCAAGGTGTTGGTCTGCCCGCGCACGTGGCCCGACACGACCGACACCGCGCCGAACTCACCCATGGCACGTGCGTTACACAGGATCACGCCGTACAGCAAGGCCCACTTCACATTGGGCAAGGTCACCTTCATGAAAGTCTGGAAGCCCGAGGCCCCCAGCACGCGCGCGGCTTCCTCCTGCTCCTGCCCTTGCGCCTGCATCAGCGGGATCAGCTCGCGGGCCACAAACGGGAAGGTCACGAAGATCGTGGCCAGCACGATGCCGGGCACGGCAAAGATCACCTTCACGTCATGCGCACTCAACCACTCGCCGAACCAGCCTTGCAGGCCAAACACGAGCACATAGATCAGGCCTGCGATCACGGGGGACACCGAAAACGGCAGGTCGATCAGCGTGAGCAACACGCTCTTGCCACGGAAATCAAACTTGGCGATGGCCCAGGCCGCTGATACGCCGAAAACCAGATTCAGGGGTACGGCAATGACGGCTGCGATCAGCGTCAACACCACGGCAGAAAGCGCATCCGCCTCGGTGATGGCCGCCAGGTAGACGTCAGCACCCTTTTTGAAAGCTTCAAAAAAGACCGACACCAGCGGCACGAACAGGAACAGTGCCAGGAAAAACAGTGCCACGCTGATCAGCAAATAGCGAACCCAGATGGGCTCCTTGGTGGCGCCGGGCAGATTGGGGGGGGCGATGGAACTCATATCTGGGCACACCTTCATTTGCCCTGGCGCTTGCGCGTCCAGGCTTGCAGTCCGTTGATCGCCAGCAGCAACACGAACGACATCATCAGCATGACTACAGCGATGGCCGTTGCGCCTGCATAGTCGTACTGCTCCAGCTTGGTGATGATCAGCAGGGGCGTGATCTCGGAGACCATGGGCATGTTGCCGGCGATGAAGATGATCGAGCCGTACTCACCCAAGGCGCGGGCGAATGCCAGTGCAAAGCCCGTCAGCAAAGCCGGCGTGAGGATGGGCAGGATGACCTTGGCAAAGGTCTGCAAGCGGCTGGCACCCAGCGTGGCGGCTGCTTCCTCCAGCTCTGAAGCCATGTCTTCCAGGATGGGTTGCACGGTGCGCACCACGAAGGGCAAGCCGATGAAGGTCATGGCCACGAACACACCAATGGGCGTGAACGCCACCTTCAAGCCCAGCGGCTCCAGGTATTGCCCGATCCAGCCATTGCCTGAATACAGACCGGTCAGCGTGATGCCGGCCACGGCCGTGGGCAAGGCGAAAGGCAGGTCCACGAGGGCATCGATAAAGCGGCGGCCAAAGAAGTCATAGCGCACCAGCACCCAGGCGACCAGCAGGCCGAAGACGGCATTCACGATGGCGGCCAGCAGCGAGGCACCAAAGGTCAGCTTGTAGGACGCCACCACGCGCTCGGACGTCACCACGTCCACGAACTCGGGCCAGGTCAGGCTGGTGGTCCGAAGAAAAGCCGCGCTCAAAGGGATGAGCACGATCAGGCAAAGATAGAACAGCGTCAGGCCCAAGGCCAGATCGAAGCCCGGCAGCACACTGCGCTGCCGAAGCAGGGTCTTGGAGAAAATCATCTTGTTGCCGCTGCCTTACTTGCCAGCGCGACCGGCTTTGAGCACCTGGTCGTAGATGCCGCCGTCGTTGAAGTGGTCGGCCTGGGCCTTCTTCCAGCCACCAAATATTTCATCGACAGTGAAGGTCGGCACGGTGATGAAAGCGGCCTTGTACTGCGCCAGCAGCTTGTCCGAGCGTGGGCGCAGATGGTGCTTGGCGGCGATGGCCTGGCCTTCGTCCGACCAGAGGTACTTCAGATAAGCCTCGGCCTGTTTGCGGCTGCCCTTCTTGTCAACGTTCTTGTCAACAACGCTGACGGGGTTCTCGGCCAGGATCGTGGTCTTGGGGTAGACCACCTGGAACTCACCGCCGAACTCGCCCTGGATCAGCGGCACTTCGCTTTCAAAGGTGGCCAGCGCATCACCGATATTGCGTTGCGCAAAGGTGGTCGTGGCCGCGCGCCCCCCGCCATCAAACACGGGCACATTGGTGAATATCTTCTGGACCAGCTCGCGTGCCTGCTTGGCATTGCCACCCGACTTGATCACCGAGCCCCAGGCCGCCAGGTAAGAGTAGCGGCCATTGCCCGAGGTCTTGGGGTTGGGGATGACCACGGACACGCCTGGGCGGGCCAGATCCGACCAGTCCTTGATGCCCTTGGGGTTGCCCTTGCGCACCAGGATCACGGTCACAGAGGTGGTGGGCGCACTGTTGTTAGGCAGGCGCTTGGCCCAGTCGGCAGGCACCAGGCCGCCTTGCTGCGCCAGCACATCGATGTCGTTGGCCTGGTTCATGGTGATCACGTCTGCTGGAAGGCCTTCGATCACGCTGCGGGCCTGCTTGCTGGAGCCGCCGTGCGACTGGTTGACCGTGACGGTTTCGCCCGTTGATTGCTTCCAGTACCTGGCAAAGGCGACGTTGTAGTCCTTGTAGAACTCGCGGGTGACGTCGTAGCTGACGTTGAGCAGGGTCGTGTCGGCCCAGCTTGGTGCAACCAGGCCGGCTGTCATAGCAGCGGCTGCGAACAACCGAGCGAGAGATGGCTTCAAAGAAAAATGCATGACAACTGCCTTTTGCTAAACGGTTTGCGAATGTTACGTAAGGAGGCACTGCACCTGAAGTGACGAATTCGCAGCTGCATATGCGCAAAGCAATGATGCAAGCCCAGGAAAGTCACCAATGGATGCAAGGAATTCCACCATGACGCCGATACCTGACGCTTCACCACCGATACCCCAGCGAGTGGCAGCCGCTCACACCACCGGCACCCGGATTTATATAGATTCTTCACATATCGAAATTCGCCAATCAAATATCAACTGACCAAAGTCGAACAAGTTCGTTTGGTCATTTCTGCTTAAACGGCAAATTGAGCGGCTTGAATCAACTCTGATCCTGACCTGTCATGTCGTCCGCTCAATTTGTTGATACCGCTTACGCAGAGTGGAACCTGCGCGCCGTCGTCAAGGCCTTGCGGCACTCCCGAGAGCAGACCCACAACGTCCGCCACAAGGGCCGTATTCGGGAATTGCCTTCGCGAGAGGCCATGGGGCAGATCGTGCAGGGACTGTCTACGGCCTTGTTCCCGACCCACTATGGTCGGCCGGACCTCAGTGATGAAAGCATCGACTATTACGTGGGCAACACGCTCAACAGCACCCTGGTTTTGCTGGCAGAGCAGGTGCGCCGGGGCTTGCTGTTTGCCAGCGACGAATATGCCGACATTGGCGCCAATAACGAGACCAACAGCGAGGCCGGCCTGACGGACCGGGCCAACCACACCACGCGTGCCTTTGCTGCGCAGCTGCCCGAGATCCGGGCCCTTCTCGTCAGCGATCTGCAGTCGGCCTTCCAGGGCGACCCTGCGGCCACCAGCGCCTCCGAGATCCTGCTGTGCTACCCCGGCATCACGGCCATCATCCACTACCGGCTAGCGCATGCCTTGTACAAGCTCGGCTCGCCGCTGCTGGCGCGCTTGATCTCAGACATCGCGCATTCGCGCACCGGCATCGACATTCACCCAGGAGCCGAAATCGGCCCAGCCTTCTTCATTGACCACGGCACTGGCGTCGTGATCGGCGAGACCACGGTCATCGGCCAGGGTGTTCGCCTGTACCAGGCCGTGACCCTGGGCGCCAAACGTTTCCCCACGGACGAAGAAGGTCATCTGCTCAAAGGGCACGCACGGCATCCCATCGTCGAAGACGACGTGGTGATCTACGCCGGCGCCACGGTGTTGGGCCGCATCACGATCGGCAAGGGCTCGACCATCGGCGGCAATGTCTGGCTGACCCACAGCGTGCCGCCAGGCAGCAACGTCAGCCAGGCGCTCAACCGCAACACCTGACACGCCCATTTCTCTCACTTCATCCACATCCCCCATCAACCGACTGGAGAGCACCATATGGCCAACAACCACGAACAAAGCACCGCCTTGGGCGACATCGCCGCGCGGCAACTTGCCATCGCCACCCGCACCGTGCCGCAAATGGGCACGATCACCCCACGTTGGCTGACCCACCTGATGCAGTGGGTACCTGTTGAAGCGGGTATCTACCGCGTCAACCGCGTGAAGGACGCGTCCAGCGTCACGGTGGACTGCTCGGGCCGCGATGAACGCGAACTGCCCCAGACCTTCGTGGACTACATCGAGAACCCGCGCGAGTACCTGCTGTCGGCCGTCAACACGGTGCTGGACGTGCACACCCGCGTGTCGGACCTGTACAGCAAGCCCTACAACCAGATCTCCGAACAGCTGCGCCTGACCATCGAGACCATCAAGGAGCGCCAGGAAGCCGAGCTGATCAACAACAAGGAATACGGCCTGCTCAACAGCATCGCGCCGCATCAGCACATCAAGACGCGCACTGGCGCGCCTACGCCAGATGACCTGGACGAGTTGCTGAGCAAGGTCTGGAAGGAGCCCGGATTCTTCCTGGCCCACCCGCTGGCCATCACCGCCTTTGGCCGTGAGTGCACTCGCCGCGGTGTGCCACCGCCCACCGTGTCCCTGTTTGGCTCGCAGTTCATCACCTGGCGCGGCATCCCCTTGATCCCTTGCGACAAGATCGGCATCGAGGACAACAAGACCAAGATCCTGCTGATCCGCACGGGCGAAAGCCGTCAGGGCGTCGTGGGCCTGTACCAGCCGGATCTGCCTGGCCAGCAAAGCCCCGGCCTGGCCGTGCGCTTCATGGGCATCAACCACAAGGCCATTGCCTCATACCTGGTGTCGCTGTATTGCTCCCTGGCCGTGCTGACGGACGACGCCATCGCCGTGCTCGAAGACGTGGAGATCAACAAGTACCATGAGTACAAGTAACCCGGCTGACCTGGGTGTGCCCGACGTGGCCACCCTGGCGCAACTGGCCAACCAGTTCTTCACTGCGCTGCCTGCAGCGGCGCCAGTGGCGAGCGGTGTCGGTACCAGCTTGCCGCCGGGGTTGTCACATCTGAGCGCATCTCAAGCGCCCCACCCTTTTGCGGTGTCAAATGTCATCGGCTCGCAGCCGAGCCTGACGCCCGATGTGGGGATTTCTCCAACCGCGGTGCCCAATGTGTCGCTGCCTGGCGTGGTGCCGACATCGGCCACGCCCGTGCCCAGCGGCTTTCATGGTGATCTGCCCCTGGGCCACAACCCGGTAGGCAACACGCATGGCCTGCAGCCCGCCTTGACGCTGAACCCGCTGGATTGGGGTTTGCCGTCTGATACCGAGCTGGCTGACTTGCTGGCCTTGCGTTCACCATCACCAGAAGGCTTGACGGCGCACGCGCTGGCCGCGCCCTCACCCAGCTTCTACTTCCTGTCGCATGCGCCGTTGAGGCTGCCCGGCCTGAACACGCCAGGGCTGACGCAGCCTTCAATGGTGGCCAAGCCGCGGGGCTTCAAGCCGCCGTTCGACGTCAACCTGGTTCGCAAGGACTTCCCCATCCTGCGCGAGCGGGTGAATGGGCGACCTTTGATCTGGCTGGACAACGCGGCCACGACGCAAAAGCCTCAGTGTGTGATCGATCGGATCTCGTCCTTCTACGAACACGAGAACTCCAACATCCACCGTGCGGCGCATGAACTGGCGGCGCGTGCAACAGACGCCTACGAGGCGGCGCGAGAAAAGTGCCGCGGCTTCTTGAACGCGCGCTCGACCAACGAGATCGTGTTCGTGCGGGGCACCACCGAGGCCATCAACCTGGTTGCCAAGACCTGGGGCAAAGCAAACCTGAGTGCGGGCGACGAGATCATCGTCAGCCATCTGGAGCACCACGCCAACATCGTGCCCTGGCAGCAGTTGTGTGCCGAAACGGGCGCGAAGCTGCGTGTGATCCCCGTGGACGACGATGGCCAGGTGATCCTGGATGAGTACGCCAAGCTCCTGAACCCGCGCACGAAGATCGTGTCGTTCACCCAGGTGTCCAACGCCCTGGGCACCATCACGCCGGCCAGGCAGATGGTGGCGATGGCACACAGCGTGGGCGCCAAGGTGCTGGTAGACGGCGCGCAATCCGTGTCGCACATGCGTGCCGATGTGATCGAACTGAACTGCGACTGGTTTGTGTTCTCTGGCCACAAGGTGTTCGGCCCGACCGGCATTGGTGTGCTGTATGGCAAGGAAGCCCTGCTCAATGAGACACCACCCTGGCAAGGTGGCGGCAACATGATCAAGGACGTGACCTTCGAGCACACGCAGTACCACGATGCGCCAGGCCGCTTTGAAGCGGGTACGGGCAACATCGCCGATGCGGTGGGCCTGGGCGCGGCCATTGACTATGTCAACCAGTTCGGTATCGACAACATCGGGGCTTATGAGCATCAACTGCTGCTGTATGCCACGAAGCTGCTCAAGGATGTGCCTGGCTTGCGGCTGATTGGCACCGCACCGGACAAGGCTGCCGTGCTGTCCTTCACCTTGCAGGGCTTCAAGACCGAAGAGGTGGGTGCTGCACTGAACAAGGAAGGCATTGCCGTGCGTTCTGGCCACCACTGTGCGCAGCCGATCCTGCGGCGCTTTGGTGTCGAGGCCACGGTGCGCCCTTCACTGGCGTTCTACAACAACTGTGCGGACATCGACACACTGGTGGCGACGCTGCACAGGCTGAGTGGGCGCAGCCAGCGCGTTTGAGGCCAAGAGGCGCGCGGCAGCGATCAGCGCTGGTACAACTGGCTGATCGCTGCTGCGAAGTGCGCAGCCAGGTTGTTGCGTTTGAGCTTGAGCGTGGGCGTCATCAAGGTGTTTTCGATCGTCCAGGGCTCAAGCGTCAGGACCACGGCACGCGGCTGCGCATAGTGGGGAAAGCTGAAGGTGAGATCCCGAATCCGCTGCAAGACGGCTTTGTTCGCGCTGCTTGACTGCAGGCTATCTGCATTGTCTGGGTCCAGTTGCAAGCCGGCCGCCAGGCGTCTCCACTCGCTGCGCCCAAGCACCACCACGCAGGCGATGAAGGGGCGGTTGTCGCCAAACACATAGGCCTGCTCGAACAAGGCGTCGGCCGTGATGGCCAACTCCAGATCGGCAGGGGCGATCTTCTCGCCCGTGGAGGTGACGATGATCTCCTTGACCCGCCCCAGGATGCGGATACGCCCTTGCTCGATGGCCGCCTGGTCACCTGTGTGCAACCAGCCGTCCGTGAGGGCCTTGGCGGTGTCTTCCTCGCGCTTCCAGTAGCCTCGCATCACATTGGCACCCCGTACCTGCAGCTCGCGGTTCTCGCCTATTCGCACCTCCACGCCCGCCAGTGCGCGGCCGACGGTGGCTGGGTCATTGTCATCGGGCGTGTTAACGGACACGATCGGCGCGCTCTCGGTCATGCCGTAGCCCTGGACGATGGGCAAGCCCAAGCCCAAGAAGGCGTGCGCAATGGCCGGCGACAAGGGCGCACCACCGCTCACGGCCACGCGCAGCCGCCCACCGAATCGGGACAACAAGGGCTGGGCAGCCAGTGCGTTCAGGATCGGCCACACCAATGGGTCCAGCCAGGCAAACGCCGCATCTTCAAGGGCCAGGCCCTGGGCACGACAAAAACGGCGCCACCCCACACGCTGCGCCCAGGCAAACAAGCCTTGCTTCAAGGCTGAACCCGCCAACATGGCCTGAACACCTGCAAAGACGCGTTCGTAAATGCGGGGCACCGAGATCAGGATCGTAGGGCGAACAATCAGCATGTCCTCAGCCAACAGCGAGGTCGAACGGGCAAAAGCGACACAACTGCCTGCGGCGATGGGCAGGTAGTAACCGGCGGTGCGCTCGAACGTGTGGGACAGCGGCAAGAACGACAGGAAGACGTCGCTTGCTTGCGGCGCCACACGCTGCAAGACGGCCTTCACGTTGGAGAGCACATTGCGGTGAGTCAGCATCACCCCTTTGGGCTTGCCGGTCGTGCCCGAGGTGTAGACCAAGGCGGCCAGGTCATCGGCGCTTGGCGCTGGCCCATTGTGGTGAGCCGACTGGCCATCAACCCCAGTCGACAGCCATTCATCCAGGCTGCAGATCGGCACGGGGCTCATAGGCGCGTCAGGCTGCACCTCCCTGCTGACGACCACCACTTGCTGCAATGACGGCAGCGCAACGCCTGTGGCCACAATCGCCTGCCATTGGGCGTCCGACTGCACGACCAGCAAGGCGGCATCGCTGTCACTCAGGATGTAGGCGATGCTGGCCGGGTTGTCCAGCGCGTGCATGGGCACGGGCACGCAGGCATTGGCCAAGGCCGCCTGGTCTATGCAGACCGCGTCCACCCCGTTGGGCAACAAGATTGCGATGCGCGCACCGCGTGGCAACGTCAAGCACCTCAGTGCGGCATCGACATGCCGGACCTTCTCGCCGATCTCTCGCCACGTGAGGCTGACCCACCCAGCCTTGGCTTCATCGTGGTAGCGATAGGCCTGGGCATCTGGCGTGAGCGCCACGCGCCAGGTCAACAGTTCCGCCAGGGTTTGAACGGCGGCCAAGTCCGGAGCCAGGGACGATTCGGCTGAATTTGACATCATCCGCGTATTGTCCACTTGCTGGCCCACCGGGGGTTGCAGGCCAGCGCCACCCAAAACCTCAGGCTGCGTGTTTCTTGACCCACGCAACGTAGTGGTCCATCCAGCCTTGCAGGAAGGTCAAGCTGCCGGGGCCGATGTCGCCCGCCTCGTCAAACAAGCCTTCCTTGGCCTGGACGAAGGCCTCGGGCTGCCCCAGTGTTGGCACATCCAGGTAAGCCAGGATGTTGCGCAGGTGCTGTTGGGCCAAGGCCGTGCCAATGGCGCCGATCGACGTGCCAATCACCCCGGCGGGCTTGCCCTTCCACGCACTTTGCCCATAAGGCCGTGAGGCATGGTCAATGGCGTTCTTCAGCACACCAGGGATCGAGCGGTTGTACTCGGGCGTCACGAACAACAGGCCATGCGCTGCGGCAATGTCGGCCTTCAATCGCTTGACGGACTCGGCCGGTGCCGCGTCGTCGTCCTGGTTGTAATGGGGCAGCTCACCGATCGGCAACTGCTTGAACGTGAAGTCGGCAGGTGCCAGTTTGGCCAGGGCGGTGGCCAGCTTGCGATTGAAGGAATCGCGGCGCAGGCTTCCCACGACGACAGCGATTTGGTACTGGGCCATGATCATCTCCTTGAGGCTTGGATAACAGGACAAAAAGGCAACTTACGGGCGCTCAATGAATATACTCGTCCAAACTTGAAACCCCTGCCCTGACTGTGGCCGCAACCGGGAGCGCCGAACACCATGACATCCTGGCTTCGCCACCTGGAGCGGCACCGCACCGATCGCATCGGGTGGCTGCGCGCGGCCGTGCTGGGTGCCAACGACGGCATCGTCTCCACCGCCAGCCTGATTGTGGGCGTGGCCGCCGCGCAGTCAAGCACCAGCAGCATCCTGGTCACCGGGGTGGCAGGCCTGTTTGCCGGGGCCATGTCCATGGCGGCTGGTGAATACGTGTCGGTGTACTCGCAGGCTGATACCGAGCACGCCGACCTGGCCCGCGAACGGGCTGAACTCGCGTCGGACCCTGGCGGCGAGTTGCGTGAGCTGACCAGCATTTACGAGAGCCGAGGCCTCTCACCCGAGTTGGCCCACCAAGTGGCCGAGCAACTGATGGCGCACGACGCCCTGGCCGCCCATGCGCGTGATGAACTGGGGCTCAGCGCGTCCCTGGGTGCCAAACCGTTCCAGGCCGCGTGGGCGTCTGCTGCCAGCTTTTCAGCGGGCGCGTTGCTGCCATTGGCCGTTACCGCCTTGGCACCGGCATCGGGCTTGATCTATTGGGTGTCAGGCACCTCCCTGCTCTTTCTAGCTGGCCTGGGCGCCCTGGCCGCCCGCGTGGGTGGTGCGTCCGCCCTCAGAGGCGCGGCGCGCATCACCTTCTGGGGCGCACTGGCCATGGCCATCACGGCCGGTGCGGGCAAGCTGTTCGGGGCGGCGGTGTAAAGACCGCCACCCGACCGAACAGACCAGGCAGATCAGGCCTGCGCCAGGGCACTGTCCAGGTCTGCCAGCAGGTCATCGATGTGCTCGATGCCGACTGACAGGCGCACCGTGTCCTCGGTCACCCCGGTCTTGGCCAGCTCCTCTGGCGACAACTGGCGGTGCGTGGTGGACGCCGGGTGGGTGGCCAGCGAGCGCACATCCCCAATGTTGACCAGGCGCGTGAACAGCTTCAGGCCATCCAGGAAGCGCGCACCGCCTTCTCGCCCGCCTGGCACGCCGAATGTCAGCAAACCCGAGGCCTTGCCAGACAGGTACTTCTTGACCAGCGGGTTCTCAGGGTGGTCTTCCAGGCCGGCGTAGTTCACCCACTTCACACGCGGGTGCTGCTTGAGGTGCTGCGCGATCTTCAAGGTGTTGTCGCTGATGCGGTCCATGCGAAGGCCCAGCGTCTCCACGCCCTGCAGGATCAGGAAAGCGTTGAAGGGCGAGATGGCCGCGCCCATATTGCGCAGGGGCACCACACGGGCGCGACCGATGTAGGCCGCCGGGCCCAGGGCATCGGTGTAGACCACACCGTGGTAGCTCACATCGGGCTCGTTGAGGCGCTTGAAGCGGGCCTTGTGCTGTGCCCAGGGGAACTTGCCCGAGTCCACGATGGCGCCGCCCAGGCTGGTGCCGTGCCCGCCCAGGTACTTGGTCAGCGAGTGCACCACGATGTCGGCACCGTGCTCGAACGGGCGGCTCAGGTAGGGCGATGGCACGGTGTTGTCGACGATCAAGGGCACGCCATGGCGGTGGGCGATCTCGGCGATGCGGGCGATGTCGGTGATGTTGCCTGACGGATTGCCCAGCGACTCGACAAAGATCGCCTTGGTGCGGTCGTCGATCAGGGGCTCGAAGCTGGCGGGATCACGGTGATCGGCAAAACGCGTGCTGATGCCGAATTGGGGCAGCGTGTGCGCAAACAGGTTGTAGGTGCCGCCATACAAGGCCGTGGACGACACGATGTTGTCACCCGCCTCGGCGATCGTCTGGATGGCGTAGGTGACTGCAGCCTGGCCGGACGCCAGGGCCAGGGCACCAATGCCGCCTTCCAGCGCGGCAATGCGTTGCTCTAGCACATCCTGCGTCGGGTTCATGATGCGGGTGTAGATGTTGCCCGGCACCTTGAGGTCAAACAGATCGGCGCCGTGCTGTGCGCTGTCAAACGCGTAGGCCACGGTCTGGTAGATGGGTACCGCCACGGCCTTGGTCGTGGGGTCGGGCGAATAGCCTGCGTGAACCGACAGGGTCTCGAACTTCCAGTTTTCTTTGCTCATGCGGTCTCTCAGTGGGTGATCAGGACCCGCCACGATAGGAAAAACACGACGCGGTGTAAAGGGCTGATCACGCATGTGGAGATGCGGTGGGCAGATATAGTCGCTTGCAAACCGCAATGGAGAGTTCATGCAATACCGCCCTCTTGGCCGCACCGGCCTCAATGTGAGCGTGATCGCGCTGGGCACGATGACCTGGGGCGAGCAGAACACGGAGGCCGATGCCCATGCCCAACTGGACCTGGCGTTGGGCGCTGGCGTCAACCTGATCGACACGGCCGAGATGTACCCGGTGCCCCCGCGCCCTGAAACACAAGGCCGCACCGAGCAGTACATCGGCAGCTGGCTCAAGAAAACCGGGCGCCGCAACGACATCGTGCTGTCGACCAAGGCCACAGGCCCGTCGCACCAGGTGGCGCGCCCCAGCCATGTTCGCGGCGGGCGCTTGTCCCACACGCGGGACAACCTGTTCGAGGCGGTGGACCTCAGCCTGCAACGCCTGCAGACCGACCACATCGACCTCTACCAGTTGCACTGGCCGGATCGCCCCACCAATATGTTTGGCCAGTTGGGCTACACCCATGTCAAGGATCAGCAGCCCACACCGATCGAAGAGACCTTGTCGGCGCTTCAGGAGTTGATCAAGGCAGGCAAGATCCGGCATGTGGCGGTGTCCAACGAAACACCATGGGGCATGAGCCGCTTTGTTCACCTGGCAGACAGCCTGGGCTTGCCGCGCATCGCCAGCATCCAGAACCCCTACAGCCTGCTCAACCGGACCTTCGAGATTGGTTTGTCCGAAATCGCGATTCGCGAGCAGGTGGGCTTGCTGGCGTATTCACCGCTGGCGTTTGGTGTGCTGAGCGGCAAGTACCTGGCGGGCCAGCGCCCTGAAGGTGCCCGCCTGAGCCTGTTCGAGCGCTTCAACCGCTACAAGGGCGACAACGCTGAGCGCGCCACCTACGAGTACGTGAGCCTGTTCAGGCGGCATGGCATCGACCCCGCCCAAGGCGCGCTGGCTTTTGTCAACAGCCGGGACTTTGTGACCGCCAACATCATCGGGGCCACCACCTTGGACCAGCTGCGCAGCAACATCGGCAGCATCGACTTGACCTTGCCCTCTGAGGTTCTGGAAGGTGTCGAGGCCATCCATCAGCGTTACCCCAATCCATCCCCTTGAGGGGCAGCATCAGGCCCCCAGGTAGACCGGGATGCGCCGTGCGCCAAAGCGACCTGCCTGCTCGGCAAAGTGGCCGGCCAGCGCGGTGCCGCAATCCGGGCAGGCTCCCTCAGCGGTCAGGCGGTAACGCTTGATCTGATACCAATCGCGCTCGATGAGGTGGCTGTCGCACTGTGGGCAGTGAGACGTGTCGCCGTCGGCATGGTGCACATTGCCGGTGTAGACGTGGTACAGGCCTTGATCCAACGCAATCTGGCGAGCCCTCACCAGGGTGCTTTTCGGCGTCGCCGGCACGTCAGGCATCTTGTGATCGGGGTGAAATGCAGAGAAGTGCACCGGCACATCCGGACCGAGCTCGCGTGCCACCCACTGGCTCAGGGCTGTGAGCTCCTGGTCTGAATCGTTGTGGCCAGGGATGAGCAAGGTGGTGAGCTCAACCCACACCTTGGTCTCATGCCGAAGGTAAACCAACGTGTCGAGCACTGGCTGCAAATGCGATCCGGTGAGCTTGAAATAGAAGTCCTCCGTGAAGGCCTTCAAGTCCACATTGGCCGCATCCATCTTCGCGAAGAAATCCCGGCGGGGCTGCTCGTGGATGTAGCCCGCGGTCACGGCCACGGTCTTGATGCCCCGCTCGTGGCAGGCATCCGCCACGTCCATGGCGTACTCGGCAAAGATGACGGGGTCGTTGTAGGTGAAGGCCACGCTGCGGCAGCCAGCGCGCACAGCGGCCTCGGCGATCTGCTCGGGTGAGGCCTGGTCCATCAACCTGTCCATGTCCCGCGATTTGCTGATGTCCCAGTTCTGACAGAACTTGCAGGCCAGATTGCAGCCCGCCGTGCCAAAGGACAAGACACTGCTGCCTGGGTAGAAGTGGTTGAGCGGCTTCTTCTCGATGGGGTCAATGCAAAAGCCGGACGAGCGCCCGTAGGTGGTAAGCACCAGGCCATCGCCTTGGCGCTGGCGAACAAAGCAGGCCCCGCGCTGTTGATCGTGCAGTTTGCAGTCACGCGGGCACAGGTCGCACTGGATACGCCCATCAGCCAGTGCATGCCAGTATTGGGCTGGGTAAGAGGTCGAGTCTGAGCCGTTCATGCTGGCTCCTTCCACTTGGTCACGGTAAAGCGCTGCAAACTCAAGTCTGGTGACCAGAAGTGGGCCGGCAAGCCGGCCTTGCGCTTCAACTGCGTCACGAACAAGGCAGGATCGGGTAACTGCTCCCACACCTGGGGCAGGAAAGTGGCACGGTAGCGCCCACTGGTGAGCACAAGGCCATCGACACCGGGACGCAACTGCGCCAGGGCTTGTGCCTCGTCGTCAAACACCATGGGCTCAAGGGGCGATAGCACCGACACCTCCACCTGGGTGTGAGGCCACTCCTGAGCATGCAGGGGCGTAAAACGGGGGTCCTTCAGGGCGGCGGCGACCGCATTGGCCTGCACGTCTTCCTTCAAAGGCCGCCAGGGATGCGTGGTGCCGATGCAGCCGCGCAAATGCCCATTGCGGGTCAATGTGACAAAGCTGGCACCCCAGGCTTGCAAGCCATCTTGATCCTTGCCAGCCGCGTCGCCCTGGCTGCTCACTGCCTGATCACGCTGACCGGGCAGGATCGCCTGCTCGATGGCTTGCCGGGCCAAGGCGAGCAATGCCGCGCCGTGTTCAGTGTGGCGCATGGTGCCCTCCCTGATCATCCAGGAAGGCCAGTGAGGCGTAGCCCACCACGCGCTGCCTGTCACCGGCCGTGTCGCCGGAATTGCACATGCCCAGCAGATGCGGCTGCAAGCCGTGCCGCGCTGCCGACAACATCAAACCATTGATGGGGGTGCCGCCACAAGCCTGTTGGTGATGAAGGGGGCCCTGCAGACGCAGGATGTGCTGAACGGTGTCCCTGTCCCGCGCTTGAGCCGCGTCGTAGCGCAGGAAGTGAGACAGGTCAGAACTGATGACGATCAAGGTTTCGGGCCCGCCCCACAGCGTGTCGAGCACCTGGGCCACCTCCTCGGGGGTGGCGTCTCCCACGGCCAACGGGACCACTTCAAAATCTGACAGCACCGTTTGCAAGAAGGGCAGCTGGACTTCGAGTGAATGCTCGTGGGCATGGGCCACGGGGCTGGTCAGCACCTGAGGCAAAGCGGCCAGCAACGCCACGGCAGCCTGATCGACGGGCACCTCGCCAAGGGGCGTGGCAAAGGCCAGCGCACCGGGCAAAGCCAGGCCACGAACAGGTACCCGGTGTACCGGCCCCAGCAACACCACGCGCTTGATGGTGTCCCGCCATGGTGCCAGCGTGGCATAAGCGGCCGCAGCCATCTGCCCCGAATAGACATAGCCCGCGTGCGGTGCAATCAGCGCTTTGGGGCATGCGGGCAGCGCCGGCGCTGCCTGCCTGGCCTCGCCCAGCATGCGGCTGAGCTCGCCCGCCAGGATAGGTGCCTGGGCGGTGTAAAACGTGCCGGCCACGGCAGCGGGGCGAACGGTGTGCATGGCTTCCTCCTGATCAGGTCAGAAGATGGGGCCCCCTGCTTCAGGATCAAGGCCCCGCAAGCCAAATTATCGAGCTATTCGGACAGCTTGTCAGAACTGCGGCGCACCGAAGCCACCTTCGTCATGATGTGGCGCAAGTGCAGGCTTGGTCTCTGGCACCTCGGCCACGATGGCTTCGGTCGTCAGGATGAGGCTGGCCACCGAGGCGGCGTTCTGCAGCGCCGTGCGCGTCACCTTGGCGGGGTCCAGCACGCCCTGCTCAACCAGATCGCCATAGGTGTCATTGGCCGCGTTGAAGCCGAAATTGCCCGAACCCTCCAGCACACGGTTGACCACCACGCTGGGCTCGCCTCCGGCATTGGCCACGATCTGGCGCAAGGGCTCTTCGATGGCGCGCAACACCAGCTTGATGCCAGCGTCCTGATCGGGGTTGTCACCCTTGAGCTCGCCCACCGCCTTCCTGGCGCGCAGCAAGGCCACACCGCCACCAGGGACGACACCCTCTTCCACCGCGGCGCGGGTGGCGTGCAAGGCATCTTCCACCCGAGCCTTCTTTTCCTTGAGCTCGACTTCGGTGGCGGCGCCCACCTTGATCACGGCCACACCGCCAGCCAGCTTGGCCACGCGCTCTTGCAGCTTCTCGCGGTCATAGTCGCTCGTGGCTTCGGTAATCTGCGCGCGGATCTGCTTGACGCGGGTTTCGATGTTGGCAGCCACACCTGCCCCATCGATCAAAGTGGTGTGCTCATTGCCCACTTCCACGCGGGCAGCCTGGCCCAGATCGGTCAGGCTGCCCTTGCCCAGGGTCAGGCCCACTTCTTCCGAGAAGACCTTGCCACCAGTCAACACGGCGATGTCTTCCAGAATGGCCTTGCGACGGTCACCAAAGCCGGGCGCCTTCACGGCCACCACCTTGAGGATGCCGCGAATCGAGTTCACCACCAGCGTGGCCAAGGCTTCACCTTCCACATCTTCGGCAATGATCAACAAGGGTCGCGCCGACTTGGCCACGATTTCCAGCACGGGCAGCAGGTCACGGATGTTGCTGATCTTCTTGTCCACGATCAGCACGAAGGGGCTGTCGAGTTCGGCGATCTGCTTGTCCTGGTTGTTGATGAAGTAAGGCGACAGGTAGCCGCGGTCGAACTGCAGGCCTTCCACCACGTCCAGCTCGTTGCTCAGGCTCTTGCCGTCTTCCACGGTGATCACGCCCTCCTTGCCCACCTTGTCGATGGCATCCGCAATGATCTGCCCGATGTCCCAATCCGAGTTGGCGGAGATGGCGCCCACCTGGGCGATTTCCTTGGACGTGGTGGTGGGCTTGGCGATCTGCTTGACTTCGGCCACCAGGGCGGTCACGGCTTTGTCGATACCGCGTTTGAGGTCGGTCGGATTCAGGCAAGCGGCCACGTACTTGAAGCCTTCGCGCACGATGGCCTGCGCCAGCACCGTGGCGGTGGTGGTGCCATCACCGGCGTTGTCGGAGGTTTTGGAGGCCACCTCCTTGACCAGCTGCGCACCGATGTTCTCGTACTTGTCCTTGAGTTCGATTTCCTTGGCGACGGACACGCCATCCTTGGTCACGGTGGGTGAGCCATAGGCGCGCTCCAGCACCACATTGCGTCCTTTGGGGCCCAGCGTCACCTTGACGGCGTTGGCCAGGACATCGACGCCGCGCACGATCCTGACGCGCGCGTCATCGGCGAATACGACATGTTTGACTGCCATGTGAGCAAGCTCCCTCTGTCAACGATTGGGCTGCGGCGTGAGGCGCAGATACGGCGTCACCGCCACATGACCCTTGGGGAACTTCTGCTTGATCAGATCCGGGTCTTGCAGCGAGGGCACGATGACCACGTCGTCGCCGTCCTGCCAGTTGCCTGGTGTGGCCACGCTGTGGTGGTCGGTCAGCTGCAGCGAGTCGACCACGCGCAGGATCTCGTCAAAGTTGCGCCCTGTGCTGGCGGGATAGGTGATGATCAGGCGCACCTTCTTGGATGGATCGATCACAAACAGCGAACGCACGGTCAGCGTGCTGCTGGCGTTCGGGTGGATCAGGTCGTACAGCTCGGACACCTTGCGATCGGCATCCGCGATGATGGGGAAGTTCACGACCGTGCCCTGCGTCGTGTTGATGTCGGGGATCCATTTGTCGTGAGATTCCACCGTGTCAACCGACAAGGCAATGACCTTCACGTTGCGCTTGGCAAACTCACCCTTGAGCTTGGCCGTCAGCCCCAGCTCGGTTGTGCAGACCGGCGTGAAGTCAGCGGGGTGAGAGAAGAGCACGCCCCAGCTGTTGCCCAGCCATTCGTGGAAGCGGATGTTGCCCTCGGACGAGGCTTGTTCAAAATCGGGGGCGGTGTCGCCGAGTCTCAAGCTGGCCATTTGTGTTCCTTTCCTTGCAAACTGCCGATGAATGCTTGCAACGATAGGACCCTGGCCTTATGCCGTGAAGCGATGATTCCGCATGTGTTGATGCAATCAGCGGATAAGAGATTGAGCCCGCTCCACATTGCGCTCGATGGAGCCCCGTATGTCGGCATCCTTTGGAATCAAGGCCAGCAGCTTGTTCCATTGCAGTACAGCGCGCTGGTAGTCGCCTTGTTCGAATGCCGCGCTGCCCGAGAGCGCCAAAGCCTGCACATGCCTGGGCTCCAGCTTCAGTGCCAGATTGATCAACACCTCCGGCTCGCCGGCCAGTGCCTGCCCTTTGCTCATGCCCAGTGTCACGGCATAGTCAGTCAGGACGTCGGCTGTTGGCGCCTGGTGCTTCAACAGCTTCTGATAGGCCTGCACGGCATCTTCGAAGCGGCCCAGTGTTTCATAGGACTTGGCCAGCATGCGCCAGCCTTGGGGGTCATCGGGCTGGGTTTGCAGCCGCTGTGCGAGCCTGCTGACCATGGCCTCGATCTGTGGCTGCCCGATGTCGCCCTGCGCCTGAGTGGGTGCAGGGGCAGACGCCGGCTGAGGCATCAACGCGGCGGGGTTGCCGACGAGTGCATACAGCGCCGCAGTAATCGCGGCCAGGCCGGTTGCCAGCCAGATGGCGGCCCAACGTTTTGGTGTTGTAGTGACAGGAGGAACAGCGGCCCCGGCCAGCTGACCGATTGCGACTGCGCGCCACAAGGGCGGCGCAATGAACAGCACGGCGGCGGCCAGCATGGCCAGCGCCAGAAGGAGAAACGGGACGTTCATGCGGATGCATCCTCTTGAGGCAGAACGGAATCAGGCTGGTCTTGAAAGGCCTTGCGGCGATCCCGCCAGTGCAGCCCCACCAGCACCGCGCCCAGCAACAGCAGCAAGGCAGGCCCGCCCCACAAGAGCCAGGTCGACTGGTTGACGGGGGGGCGATACAGCACGAAATCGCCATAGCGCTGGACCATGAAATCACGCACCTGCTCGTCCGAGACGCCATGCGCCAGCTGCTGCCGCACTTCCTTCTTGAGTTGAACAGCCAGCTCCGCCTGCGAATCGGCGATGGTCTGGTTCTGGCAAACCAGGCAGCGCAACTCGCTGGTCAAACGGTTGACGTGTTCGTCCAGCTCGGACGCGGTCTGTGCATGCGACAAAGCAGCCAGGCCCAACAGGCTGGCCGCCAGGATGGCCACGCCCCCATGCCTGGCAGCACACCGCTTCAGCCAAAAGCCATCAAGCACGTTTGAGCTCCTTGATCAGGGGCAGCAGTTTGTCCTTGAGCAATTCCGGGGTGATGGGCCCGCTGTACTTGAAGCGGATGCGGCCCTGCTTGTCGATCACGAAGGTCTCGGGCACACCGATCACGCCCAGATCCATGCCCACGCGGCCATCGGCATCGAACACCGTCAGTTGATAGGGGTTGCCGTGCGCGGTGAGCCACTGGCGCCCTGCCTCGCGCTGGTCCTGGTAATTGAAGCCGATGATCGGCACAAGGCCTTGCTTGCCAAAGTCCAGCAACAAGGGGTGCTCTTTGCGGCATGAGGTGCACCACGAGGCCCACACATTGAGCAGCCAGACCTGCCCCTTCAGGTCACGCGGGCTGAACTGTTTGCCCGCGTCCTCCAGCTGGGTCAGGGTGAAGGTCGGTGCAGGCTTGCCAAGCAGGGCCGATGGGATGTCCTGCGGGTCATTGCGTTTCAAGCCCAGCGCCAGGGTAGACACCAGTGCCAGAAAAAGGGCCAGGGGAAGCAGAAAGCGTTTCATGTTGTTGTCTCGATCATCGTCAAGTCGTGAGAGGGCCGGCGCGCAAAGGCGCACCCTGAAGGGCTTCAGCGACATGGGCATGGGGCGCAGCAGAAGTGGCACGGGCGCGTTGGCGATACCGCCTGTCACTTGCCGCCAGCAAGCCACCAAGGGCCATGACCAGGCAGCCGGCCCACACCCACCCAATGAAAGGCTTGACCTGCACGCGCACGCCCCAGGCGCCATTCGGTGTGGCCTCGCCCAGGGACACATACAGATCACGGGTGAAGCCGCGGTCGATGGCAGCTTCGGTCATGGGCATGCGTTGCACGATATACAGCCGCTTCTCGGGGTACATCGTGACCACGTGCTGACCATCACGGCTCACCTCGAACGTGGCGCGGCCAGCCACGTAGTTGGGGCCCTTGCGCTTTTCCAGAGACTTGAAAGCGAACTGATAGCCACCGGCACTGATCGTGTCGCCCTCCCTGAGGCTCGCATCCTGTGCGTGGTCCAGGCCCTTGACCAGGGTCACACCCAAGACGAACACGCCCACACCGATGTGCGCCACCACCATGCCCCAGAAGGACAAGGGAACGGCACGCCAACGCTGGCCCAAAGTGGCCCGATCACGCCCGGCCTGCAGCCGTTGCGCCAGGTGGAGCACGCTGCCCAACAGCACCCACAAGGCCAGCAGCAGCCCTGCGGCCACGGCCACGGAGGTCTTTGCCGCCAACGCGATGGACAAGGCCAGCGCCACGCACACCAGCGCGGTACCGCGCAACTCCAGCCACACACGCTTGACCGAGCCCTGCTTCCAGGCCACGAAGGGGCCGACTGACATGAACAGCAGCACAGGCAACATCAGTGGCACGAACACGGCCTCGAAGTAAGGCGGCCCGACAGATATCTTGCCCAGCCCCAGCGCATCCAGCGCCAGCGGATAGAGCGTGCCCAGCAAGACCGTCCCCGTGGTGACCACCAGGAACACGTTGTTGATCAGCAGCATGGACTCGCGCGAGAACAGGCTGAAGCGCCCACCTAGCCCAACCTTGGGCGCGCGCCAGGCATACAAGGCCAGCGAGCCGCCAATCGCGATCAGCAGGAACACCAGGATGTACAAGCCGCGCCTGGGGTCGGACGCAAAGGCGTGCACCGACGTCAACACCCCGGAGCGAACCAGGAAGGTGCCCAGCAAGGACAAGGAAAAAGCAAGGATGGCCAGCAGCACGGTCCAGTTCTTGAAACTGCCACGCTTTTCCGACACGGACAGGGAATGGATCAGGGCGGTGCCCACCAGCCAGGGCATGAAGGACGCGCTCTCGACCGCGTCCCAGAACCACCAGCCCCCCCAACCCAGCTCGTAGTAGGCCCAGAAGCTGCCCAGAAAGATGCCCAGGGTCAGGAAGACCCACGCCAGCAGCGTCCAGGGGCGGGACCATTTGGCCCACGCGGCATCCAGACGCCCCTCGATCAACGCGGCAATGGCAAAGGCAAAGGCCACCGAGAACCCGACATAGCCCATGTAGAGCATGGGCGGGTGGATGATCATGCCGAAGTCTTGCAGCAGCGGATTGAGGTCACGGCCATCCGGTGGCGCAGGCAGGACACGCTCAAAGGGGTTGGAGGTGAACAACGTGAAGCTCAGAAAGCCCACACTGACCAGGCCCAGCACCCCCAGAACACGCGCTACGGTGGCCTGCGGCAGCGCGCGGCTGAACAGGGCCACACCCAGCGTCCAGCCTGCGAGCATGAGTTGCCACAGCAAGAGCGAGCCTTCGTGCCCGCCCCAGGTACCTGCCACGCGGTAGTACACCGGCAGCAAGGAGTTGGCGTTGCCCGCCACGTAGGCCACCGAGAAATCATTGCCGACAAAGGCCGACACCAGGATGCCAAATGCCAGAGCAACAAAGGCAAACTGACCTGCCGCCAAGGGCCTGGCCAGCGCCATCCAGCGTGCGTCCTGCTTGTGCGCGCCCCAGATGGGCAGCACGCCCAGCAGGCTGGACAGACCCAAGGCCAGGATCAGCGCGACGTTACCCAGCTCCGGCGTCATGGCTGCCCCTTTGCTGCGGCTGGCTGCCCAGCGTTCACCTGCTTCAATGCATACGCTGCCTCGGGTGGCATGTAGTTCTCGTCATGCTTGGCCAGCACCTCGTCAGCCACGAAGCTGTGGTCCGCCGCCAGCTTGCCCTGGGCCACCACGCCTTTGCCTTCTTTGAACAAATCAGGCAGCAGGCCTTTGTAGTGCACGGTCACGCGCTGGGCCATGTCTGTCACGACAAAACGATGGCTGATGCCATCAGGCAGACGCTGCAGGCTGCCCTGCTCCACCATGCCCCCTACTCTGAAGCTGCGCTGTGCAGGCGCTTGCCCGGATTGGATCTGGCTGGGCGTGAAGAAGAACACCAGATTCTTCTGGAACGCAGACAACACCAGCCAGGCTGCAAGCGCCAGTGCAGACAGGCCCAGCAGCACCAGGCTCAAACGTTTGTGACGGGCTTTCATGCTTGCCCTTTCAAAAACTTCAGGATGACGCGCCGGCGTGAGACCACATCCAGCAACTCGGCGGCGACACTGATCAGCACGACGAGCACCGAACCCCAGACATACAGGCCGTAGCCACCCATGGCAAAAAATTGCGCCCAGCTCTGCCCGTTCATACCGGCTCCTTTTTGACGGCCACTTCCGGCAGGCCTTGCACCCAGTCCGACTCCCCTTCGCGCTCCAGCACGATGTTGCGCAACCTCATCAAGGCCACGCCAATGGCATAGGCCCAAAAGCCCAGTGCACACAGCAGCATCCCCAGCAGCATGGTGCTGCCCATGGTGGGCGCGGCCTTGAAGCTGATGGAGGCCCCTTGATGCAAGGTGTTCCACCACTGCACCGAGAAATAGATGATGGGCACGTTGACCACGCCGACCAGCGCGAGCACCGCACCGGCCTTGTCGCCCCGGCGTGGGTCATCCGTTGCGGCCTGCAAGGCCATGAAGCCGATGTAGAGAAAGAGCAGGATCAAATCGGACGTGAGGCGGGCATCCCAGACCCACCAGGCGCCCCAGGTCGGTTTGCCCCACAGGCCCCCCGTCCACAGTGCCAGAAAAGTGAACAGAGCCCCGGTGGGCGCCAGCGCCCGCGCCATCATGGACGACAGTCGCGTGTTGAGCACCCAGCCCAATCCCGCCCAGAAAGCCATCACCACGTAAATCAACATGGACAGCCAGGCCGCAGGTACGTGCACGAAGATGATGCGGTAGGCGTCGCCTTGCTGATGGTCCGTGGGGGCCACGAAGAAGCCCACATACAGCCCGACCAGCACCAACAATAGAGCACTCGCCAGACAATACGGCACCAGGCGCCCAGCCACTGGATAGAAACGTTGCGGCGAGGCGTATTGCCACAACCATTGAAACGGCCGGGCGTGGGCCCTGATGCGGTCACGTGAAGATGTATCCACGGTGGCGAGTCCTGTCGTCATGTCTTGTTTACCGAGTTCAGTCCAGCGCAATGCGCAAAGCAGCGGCGGTCGCCCAAGGGGTCAGCGCACAAGCCGCGGCCAGCACGCCCCCCAGCAATTGCAGATGGGCGCTGCTGCCCAGGCCTGTGCTCTGGGCAACCACCGCCCCCGATCCAAAGATCAGGATGGGGATGTAGAGCGGCAAGACCAGCAGCGCCAGCAGCACCCCGCCACCACGCAACCCCAAGGTCAGCGCAGCCCCCACCCCACCGATCAGGCTCATGGTGGGCGTACCCAGCAGCAAGCTGGCAAGCAGCACGCCAATGGCGTCCGGTGGCAGATCGAACTGCAGCGCCAGCAAGGGTGCCAGCGCCACCAGCGGCAGGCCGGACACCAGCCAATGCGCCAGCACCTTGCCTGCCACGATCACCGTCAAGGGCTCTGGCGAAAGCAGCATCGGCTCCAGGGTGCCGTCGGCGTGGTCGAGCGCAAACAGGCGCCCCAGCGACAACATGCTGGCCAGCAAGGCCGCCACCCACAAGATGCCGGGTGCCATGGTGCGCAGCAGGTCGCGCTCGGGCCCCACGCCCAGGGGGAACAGCGCCACCACCATCAAAAAGAAAAATAAGGTGGTCAGGACGTCGGCTCTGCGCCGAAAGGCCAGCATGAGGTCCCTCTGGATGACTGCAAGGAAGACCACCCACATCAGAACGCCTCGGCCGGGTGCACCACTTGTTGAGCCTCGTGCTCACCCAAGGTCAGTTCGTGGTGCTGCGCCGCCTGCAAGCGCTGAGGCTGGTGCGTGGTGTAGACCAGCATGGCGCCCTGGGCGAGTTGCTGGTTCAACAAGGTGGCCAGAACCTGAACCGACTCCTGGTCCAGCGCCACGAAGGGCTCGTCCAGCACCAGCAGGTGTGGCGCCCCATTCAAGGCCTGAGGCAGTGCCAGCCTGGCCAGCAGCACCCTGCGCCGCTGCCCTTGAGACAGCACACGCGCAGGCAGATGGGCTTTGGCCTGTAGACCCAGTTGCGTCAAGGCATCCAGCGCCTGCTGCTTTGTGCAGGCTTGCCCGGCCAGCACGGCGCTGAACTGCACGTTCTCCCACGCGCTCAGGTCGTCTTTCAAGCCGGGCGCATGGCCGACGTAGCTCAATGCCTGGTGCAAGGCCTCACGATGCCGGTGGATGGATTGCCCATGCCAGCGCACCTCGCCCTTGAGCGGCTGAGCCAGCCCGCACAACAGGCGCAGCAGGCTGGTTTTGCCGCTGCCGTTGCGCCCGGCAATCCGCAAGGCCTCACCAGGCCCGACTTCAAAGTCGATGCCCTCAAAGAGCTTGCGGTTGCCGCGTGCGCAGGCAAGCTGGCTGGCCTGCAATGTCATACCGATCCGTCCACCAGAAATCTGCAAAAGTGGACTGAACTGTATGCACGGGCTTACAAACGGCAAAGTAATGAATTCGCAGATCCATATGCGTCGCAACGCTACTAGCGAGAACCCGTTTCGGCCTGAGCCAGATCCAGTGTTTGCCAACCGCCGCCCAGCGCCTTGATCAGGTAGGTACTGGCCTGCAGTTGTTGCCCACGCAGCTGGCTGGACAGGCGCTGGTTGTTGAGTACGTTTTGCTGAGCCGTGACCACATCCAGGTAGGTCGCCAGCCCACCGGCATAACGTGCCTGGGCAATATCCAGCACGCGCTGCGCGCTTTGTGTGGCCGCTTGAGACTGCGCCTGAGCCGTGTCCAGGGCGTTCGAGGCAGACAGGCCGTCCTCCACCTCCTGCAAGGCCCGCAGCACGGTCTGCCTGTAATTGGCCAGCGCGAGCTCATGCCCAGCACGTGCGTGGTCCTCTCGCGCTCGGGTGCGCCCGCCGTCGAACACCGACTGCACGACGCTGCCGCCCACCGCCCAGAGCAGGCTGGGGGCTTCAATCAAGCGAGCCCAATCCCGTGCTTCCCAACCGCCCGATGCATTGAGCGTGATGCTGGGAAACCAGGCCGCACTGGCCACGCCGATCTGCGCGTTGGCCGCCGCGACCGCACGCTCCGCCGAAGCCACGTCAGGGCGACGCTGCAGCACATCCGAGGGCAGCGCCACCGGCACGGCAGGCATCCACCCTGGCAAAGGTGCCACGGGCAAGCTGAAGGTGCTGGCAGGTGTGCCCGTCAAAGTGGCCAGCGCATGCGCCAGTTGCTGGCGCTGCTTTTGCAAGAGCGTCAACTGCGTGCGGGTTGTGTCGAGCAAGGCCTGCTGCTGCGCCACATCCAGACGGGACGACGCGCCCCCTTCGTAGCGGGCCGTGAGCAACTGCGCGGCGCGGCTCTGCGCCTCCAGCCCTTGCTGCACCACGGCGATTTCCGCATCGGTAGCCCGGATGTTGAAGTAGTACGCGGCCAGATCGGCGCTGAGCACAAGCCGGGCCCCGATCAGATCGGCTTGAGCTTGCTGGGCCAGTGCCAACGCCGACTGCTCGTCCTCACGCAGGCGACCAAAGAGGTCCACCTCGTAGCTGACGCCACCGCTCAAGGTGATGTCGTTCTGAATGGATGACACGGCCTGCGCACTCGACGTCGCCGCAGGTCGATTGGCGGAGGTCCGCGTGCGCGCATCTTTCAGGCTGGCATCGACTCGGGGCAGCCGGGCACCGCCGGCCACATCGGCCAGATCACGGGCCTGGCGCAGGCGTGCCAGGGCGGCCTGCAATGTAGGGCTGGCCTGTGAGGCCTGCTGTTCAAGCGCATTGAGCGCCTCGTCGTTGAACAGGGCCCACCAGGGACCCTTATCTGTGGCATCTTCTGGGCGTGCGGGGCGCCATGGCCCTGTAGCTGTAGCCGCCGCGCCCATTGCTGACACGGTTTGTGACTGGATGCCCGTCTGCCAGGCCGCCGGTGGCGCAGACAGGACCTGACGCGCGGGGGGTGTACCGGCGCAGGCGCTCAGCATCAAAGTGGCCGTCACCACGCTGCCGTGGCGCGCTAACCGGCCTGGACGGGTAACACGAGGGGCGCCTTCAGGCCTGCTCATGCCTTCTCACCCCGGTTGCTGTCAGCACGCTTCTCGCCGCCAGCTTCGGCCTTGCCCGCCCCCTTGCCGCCTGCAGGCGGCTTGGCAGCCCCACCCTGCTGGGGCTTCGGCTCTGGCGGTGCTTCGCGCTTGGCCACACGCTCGCCCTCCTCGATCGTGTCGTGCGGGTTGAGCACCACGGCGTCCTTGGGCGACAAGCCGGAGATCACCTCCACCGCGCGCCCCAGATCCCGCCCCAGCTTGACCTGCCGAAGCGCGATCTTGTCGCCCTCGCCCACGATGGCCACGCGAGGGCCATCCTGACGGAACTGCAGCGTATTGGGCGGAATCAGCAAGGCTTTGGCCGCACCACTCAGCGGCAAGGCCACCTCCACATAGGCGCCTGGCAGCAACTTGCCATCCTTGTTGGGCAGGGACACCTCGACCTGCACAGAGCGGGTCGCCACGTCCACACCACCAGACACGCGGGTGATGGTGCCCTTGACAGGCGCGTTAGGCCTTTCGATCAGCTTGACGGTGACCTCCTTGCCCGTGGCCACGTCGCCCACATAGGTCTGCGGCACCGCCACAGTCAGCCGTAAGGCATCCGACTGCGCCAAGTAGAACAACTCCTTGGTATTGGTGGCGCTGCCCGCGGCCACCAGAGCCCCGACCTCCACATTGCGCCGCACGACCACGCCATCGAACGGTGCCGTGATGCGACCGAAGTCATGCAACTGCTGCAGGCGGCGCACATTGGCTTGTGAGGCAGCCAGATCGGCCTGGGCCTGCTGCTGTGCCGCGCGGCGCTCGTCCAGTTCCTGCTGAGAGACCGCGTCGCGCTGACGCAGGCCCTCCCACCGTTGCAGTGAGGACTGCGTCAGGGCCAGCCGCGCCTTGATCTGTTCAAAGCTCGCCTTGGCCTGCGCCAGGTCCTGGTCCACCTCCGGCGTGTCGATGAGGGCCAGCAAGTCGCCCTTCTTTATCTTGTCGCCGATGTCCTTCTTCCAGGCGCGCACATAGCCATTGGTGCGCGCATAGATCGCGGCCTCGTTCTGGCCACGCAAGGTGGCCGGCAAGGCCACGGTGCGCTGCCCTTGGCCAGGTTTGGCATGGGTGAACAACACCGTCTTGAGGGCATTGGCCTGGGTGCTGGATTCAACGGACTTGGCATGCACCGCATTGACATAGGTGCGCACGCCAGCGCCCCCCAGCAGCAAGGCCAGGGCAACCAGCCCCAGTTGTCGGGCCCGGCGCACCGGCCGTTTGTCTTGCACGGTGGGCGCTTGGGCCTCGGGAATGGAAGAGGAATGGCTCATGGATAGTCAATCAAATGCAAACGGCCTCAGGCCTCAATGGGTTCTGGTGAACCATGCACGATGGGATGGGGGCGACGAGCCTGCAACAGGCGGTGCACACCGGCGAACACCAGTGGCACAAAGACCAGGGTGGACACCGTGGCAAAGCTCAAGCCGCCGATCACGGCGCGGCCCAGTGGTGCGTTCTGCTCGCCACCTTCACCCAGGCCAAGCGCCATGGGCACCATGCCGATGATCATCGCCAGCGCCGTCATCAGCACAGGCCGCAGGCGCGTGGAGCCCGCATCCAGCGCGGCGCGCAGCGGCGGCACGCCCTCGGCCAGACGCTGGCGCGCAAAGGACACCACCAGGATGCTGTTGGCCGTGGCCACCCCCACCGTCATGATGGCCCCGGTCAAGGCCGGGACCGACAAGGGTGTGCCAGACAGGTAGAGCATCCAGGCGATGCCCGCCAATGCCGCCGGCAAGGCCGTGACGATGATCAAGGCATCCAGCCAGGACTGGAAGTTCACCACGATCAGCAGGTACACCAGCACGATGGCCAACAACAAGCCCCAGGCCAGGGACACGAAGGACGACTTCAGCGTCTCGATCTGGCCGCGCACCGTGATCTCCGAGCCGCGTGGCAGCTTCTCGCGCGCCTTGTCGATGAGCTTTTCGATGTCGGCATAGGTGCTGGCCAGGTCGCGGCCATCCACGCTCGTGTAGATGTCGATTACCGGTGCGATGTTGTAGTGGGACACGTTCCCCTGCTGGCTGCCGGACTTGACCTGCACCACATTGCCCAGCAACTGCGGCTCACGCGATTGGCCATTGCTGCTGGGGGCATTGATCGGGATGCTCAACATGGCGCCTAGGCTGTCGATCTCCTGCTGGGGCGTCTGCACGGCCACGCTGTAGACGCTGCCATTGGCCTCGTTGAGCCAATAGGTCGGCGCGGTCTGGAAGCTGGAACTCAGCGACACCATCAGGTTCTGCGCCACATCGCGTGCCACCAGGCCGGTCTGCGCCAGGCTGGATCGGTCCATCTCCAGATTCAAGGTGCGGCGGTTGAAGCGCTGGTACAGGATCGTGTCCACCGCGCCGGGCACCTGCTTGATCTGGTTGAGCAGTTCACTGGCAATAGCCAGGTTTTCAGCCGTCTTCACACCCTGCACCTGGATGTCGATGGGTGCGCTCACGCCAAAGTTCAAGGTCTGGCTGATCATGTCCGCGGGCTGGAAGTAGAACTCGTTGCCAGGAAAGTCCTTGGGCAGCGCCGCGCGCAGCTTGCGGATGTGGTCTGCCGTGGGCTTGTGCTCGCGCGCCAGCGAAATCAGGATCTCCACATCACTGCTGTCAAACGTGCCGTTGGTGTTGTAGAGCGTGTTGTACGGCGTGTAGGGGCCACCCACGATGTCGACGACGCTGGCGACCTCCTCGGTCCCGATCAACTCGCGCACGCGCTTTTCAACCTTGTCCACGAAGGACGGCATTTCTTCCAGTCGGGTACCCAAGGGCGCGCGCACATGCAACCGGATCTGGCCTGCGTCCACCGTCGGGAAGAAGTCCTGGCCCAGCACGGTGTACAGGCCCGTGGACAACAGGCAGAACGCCATGAAGCCGCCACCAAACAGCACCTTGCGCTGCAGCAAGGCGGCCAGCACCACCGTATAGCCCTGCCGAAAGCGCTCGAACCAGGCCTCGAACGCCAGGTGGATGCGGCGCAGGCGGCCAGGGGCCTTGTTGGCGTCACCCGCATGGCGTGCCTGCTGCTGCATCAGGTACATCACCAGCGTGGGCACCAGGGTACGGGACAGCACGTAGGACGCCAGCATGGCGAACACCACGGCGTCAGCCAAGGGAATGAACAACTTGCCTGCCACCCCCGTCAGGAAGAACATCGGCACGAAGGCGATGCAGATGCACAAGGTGGCCACAAACGCCGGGCCGGCGATCTCCGCCGCGCCGTCCAGGATGGCCTGGTGGGCGCGCTTGCCCATGTGCAGGTGCCGCTCCACGTTTTCGATCTCGACCGTGGCATCGTCCACCAGAATGCCCACGGCCAACGCCAGGCCGCCCAGCGTCATGATGTTGATGGTCTGCCCGATCAGGTGCAGCACGATCAGCGAGCACAGGATGGACAGCGGGATCGAGATGGCAATGATGGCCGTGCTGCGCCAATTGCCCAGGAACAGCAGCAGCAGGGCCGCGGTCAAGGTGGCCGCGATCAAGGCTTCATGGATCACAGACTTGATGGCCGCGCCCACAAACACCGACTGGTCAGCCAAGGGCGTGACGGTGATGTCCTCGGGCAAGGCCGCAATGGCCTTGGGCAACTCACGGCGAATGGTGTCGATGATGTCCAAGGTGGAGGCGCCGCCGTTCTTGAGCACCGTCATCAACAGGCCCCGCTCGCCATCGCGGCGCACCACATTGGTCTGAGGCTGGTAGCCATCGCGAACCTGGGCCACGTCACGCACATACACCGTCGCGCCATTGACCGTGGTGATCGGGATGTCCCCCAACGCGGCCATGCTGCTGGGCGAGCCATTGAGCGCCACACTGATTTCCTGCGAGCCGATCTTGGCGGTACCGGAGGGCAGCGTGAGGTTTTGCGCGCTGAGCGCGTTGACCACGTCCACTGCTGTCAGGCCGCGGGCAGCCAGCGCCTGGCCGTTGATGTCCACGGAGACCTGGCGGAAGCGGCCGCCATAGGGCGCCGTCACGGCGGTACCCGGGATGGTGATCAGCTTGGTGCGCAGCACATTGAAGGCTTGCTCGTTGAGCTCCTGCTCACTGCGGATCGGGCTGCTGAAACCCAGTTGCAGGATGGGCAGGTCCGTGGCGCTGTACTTGATGATGGTCGGCGGCGTGGCGCCGGGCGGCAGCGACCGCAGCGAGGCCTGCGTGCTGGCCACCACCTGGGCAATGGCCGTGGCCTGGTTGACCTGCGGCTGGAAAAAGACCTTGATGATCCCCACACCGGCCAGCGTCTGCGACTCGGTGTGCGCCATGTCGCTGACCGAGTTGGCGAAGTTGCGCTCGATGGGTGTGATGATGCGATCGGTCATCTCCTTGGCGGACAGGCCGTTGTAGCTCATCAGCACGGCCACGACCGGGATGTCGATCTCGGGGAAGACGTCAACCGGCGTCTTGCGCAGCACAAAGGGCGTCGCCAGCAGAATCAGCAGCGCCGCCACGATGAAGGTATAGGGACGTCGCAACGCGACTTGAACGATCCACATGGGACTGAATGCCTTCAGGCCCACGGGAGCCTGCAAAAAAGAGGAAGCGGGCAAGGCCACCTGGCCCTGCCCTCATGCGATCACTTGACCGCGAAGCAATAGAAGTAGCCCGCACCACCGGTGCTCACCAGATTGGCCTGGCTGCAGCCGCGGCTGGCGTGCGCCGAGTTCCACGACAGTGCCGTCGGCACGCCGCCGGTTCGGTCAAAGTGACCAACCTGCACGGCGCCATCGGCCGCACTGCTTGTGTAGTTCTTGCAGGTGCGGTCGCTGACGTCATTGACGAACGCGCGCCCATCAGGCGTCGAGCCGGTGAGGATGTCGTGCTCATTGGGCGTATCCCCGGCACGCTTGACGGGCTGGCCCTGCTCGGTCAGGGCCGTGGCCCAGTTGACTGCATTGCCAATGCGCGCTTCTTCCAGCACATCACCATGGAGATGGCTCACGCTGCGGGCGACCAGGGAACCCTTGACGTTGTACCAGGGGCCTGTGCCAATGCGATCGCGCGCATTGATCGCAGCCTGGCCATCCCAGGACTGGGTGCTCAGGTAGGCGCGCCAGGTCTTGCCACCGGCGCCCACGCTGGATGCCAGTTTCTGGCAATGCGCATCAGCGCCCGCCAGGCCACCCAGGTCGGCGCCCTTGCCAGAGCCCACGCTGGTCACGAAGAAGCTGAAAGGCCCCTTTTCGGCATTGGCAATGGCCGGCGCAGCCGCCGCAGTCTGGGCTTGAGCCAGACCGGACAGCGACAACAGGCCGATCGCCATGGCCGACGACAGGATGCGAGGAAGCCGTGCCATGCCATCAATCCTTCTTGCGGAAGTCATCGTGGCAGGCCTTGCAAGTGCCCTGCACCTTGCCCAACTGGGCCTTCACGGCCGCCACGTCGCCCACCACCGCCACCTTGGCGAGCTCGTTGGCTTCCTTGTTGAAGTTGGCGGCCACCTCGCCGGCCTTCTTGTCGGTGAACAGTTCGGGCTTGACAGCCGTCTCGTGCCAGCCCTTGCCGGTTTCCGTGCCCGGTGCGTACAGCGCACCCAGGCCGGAGTTGGCGATGGCCGCGATGGTGTTGGCCGCCTTGACCACCTCATCCTTGTTGTACTGACCTTCGACATTGGTCTTGATGCGGCCCGTGTTCCAGGCCAGCAGCTGATAAGCCGACTGGCGCCACTTGATCAGTTGCTCGGGCTTGGGGCCTTGCTGAGCCACGGCCGAGGCTGCTGCAGCCAGGGCGCCAATGGCAGCCGCAGAGGCCACGATGTGTTTCAGACGCTTGTTCATCCTACTGTCCTTCAGGTTGGTTTGGAAAATCACGTACGCAGGTGCTTGTTGAAGAAATCCACGGTGCGCTGCCAGGCCAGCTTGGCGGCAGCCTGGTCGTAGCGCGGCGTGGTGTCGTTGTTGAAGCCGTGTTGGACGCCTTCGTAGATGTAGGCCTCGTAGCGCACATGGGCCTTCTTCAAGGCGGCTTCGTATTTGGGCCAGCCGGCGTTGATGCGTTCGTCGTTGCCGGCGTACTGCAGCAGCAGCGGCGCCTTGATGCGGTCCACATCCTCTTCCGGCGGCTGCGCGCCATAGAAAGGCACGGCCGCCCCCAGGTCGGCGAGCTGCGTGGCCAGGAAGTTGGCAATGCCGCCGCCATAACAAAAGCCCACCACACCGACCTTGCCGTTGCCTTGTGGCAAGGCCTTCAGTGCGACTGCAGATGCCAGGAAATCACTGCGCGTTTTGGCCTGCTCCAGCTTGGGGAACAGCTCGCGGGCCTTGTCTTCATCACCCGGGTAGCCGCCCAGGGGAAACAAGGCATCTGGCGCAAAGGCAATGAAGCCATCCAGGGCCAAGCGGCGAGCGATGTCTTCAATGTGCGGGTTCAGTCCACGGTTCTCGTGCACGACCAGCACCGTCGGCAGCTTGCCCTTGGCATTGGCCGGCTGCACCAGGTAGCCCCGCACCTTGCCATAGCCTTGCGGCGACGGGATCTCGATGTAGCTGGCCTGGATGCGGGCGTCATGGCCCTTGACCTGCTGCGCCAATGCGAAGTTGGGGCTCAACTCGGCCAGCAGCAACTCGGCACCGGCGACGCCGGCTGTGTACTTGGCCGCAGATTGAAGAAAGCCTCGTCGGCCAATCAGCCCGTGCACATACTGGTCAAACAGCTTGAGCACCTCGGGTGCGAAATCGTTGGCGGTCTTGCGTGTCATGTTGGGGATCTCCTTGACGCCTTGTTGCTGCTCAAACCCTGCACCACTTCCAGCGCCTTCTCGACGTTGGCAGAGGGAGGCAGATCGCCGATGGTGGCTGCCACCTTGCCGTCCGGCGTCACGATGAAGGTGGTGCGCTCAACACGCGCGTGATCAATCTCGACGCCACGCGTGTCCTTGCGGCCAGCCGGGATGTCATTGACCGCCAGGTCAAAGGCCTTGGAGACCTTGCCGCCAGCATCAGATGCCACAGGGATCTTGCCCGCGCAGTACTCGGGGTCGGCCGAGAAATCGTTGAGGCGCTTGATGCTGTCAAGTGACACTCCCACGATCGATGCGCCCGCAGCCGCGAACTTGTCCACGTTGACGGCAAAGGTGTGCGCCTGGATGTTGCAACCGCCGGTATACGCCGATGGATAGAAGTACACCACCACGGGGCCCTTCTTGAGTGCATCCTTCAGGGCATAGCTGAACTCCTTGCCGGCCAGCGATGCCTGCAGCTTGAAGTCAGGCACGGCATCCCCCTCCTTCAAGGCAGCCCACGCGGGCGTGGCTATCCAGGCCGTCGAGACCAAGGCGGCCAGTCCTGCTGCGATCCATTGCTTGTTCATGCTTGTTCTCCAAACCTTCTTTGTTTCACTCAAATGCCGGACAGGTAATCCGCCAGCGCTTCAATCTCTTTGTCAGTCAAGGCACTCGTGACCTTGTTCATGACGCCATCTGCGCTGTTGCGTCGGTCACCCGCTCGCCAGTCACGCAGTTGCTTGTCCAGGTAGCGCCACTCCTGGCCGCCCACCACAGGCGCCAGGCGGTTCGCCTCCAAGCCTTTGCCCTTCACGCCATGGCAGTTCACGCAAGCCAGCACGCCCCTGTCCGGGTCGCCCTTCTCGAAGAGCGCCTTGCCCCGTTCGCGCAGCTCACCGTCCTGGCCTTTCATGCGGGTCTGGCTGGCAAAGTAGGCGGCGATGTCCAGCACGTCCTCGTCAGACACGCTGCGGGCCATGATGGCCATCTGGTCGTGCTTACGGGCCCCTGAGCGGAAGTCCCTGATCTGCTTGAGGATGTAGTCGGGGTATTGCCCGGCCAGCTTGGCGAACTTGCCCTCGGTGCTGTTGGCATGGCCAGCACCGTGGCCGTCCACGCCGTGGCACTCGATGCAGCGCTCGCTTTCGGCCTTCTCGCGCCCGGCAACGGGGTCACCCTTGGGCAGGGAAAGCGGCTTGGCCTGCCTTGCATCCGCAACGCGTGGCTTGGCGCTGCCCGGCGCAGCCCATACGGAAGACATCGCGCCAGACATCAAGAGTGCAGACGCCAACATGGTGAAAATGACTGCTTTCACTGATTGCCCCGCGCCTTCAGGACTTCTTGTAGAAGGTGTGGCAGGTTCTGCATGTGCGCGACAGCGTGGTGGCCGAATCCGAGGCCGTCGTGAAGTCCTTGCTGCCAACAGACTTCACGATGGCGCCAGCCAGCTCCTTGCTCTTGCGAGACAAGTCCACGGCGTCATCCGCCCCGCCCTTGCTCACGAAGTGCGCCTCCACCTTGCCAAACAAGTCCTGCAACTCCTTGGCATCGGCCGTGCTGCCTGGCGCGTTCTGCGTCGCGATGTTGGAGGCCAGGCTCTTGTTGGTGTCCTCGATGGTCTGCATCAGATCCATGTCCAGCTCGCCATCGGCGGCGCGAACCACGCCGCCGATGAGGACCAGTGATGCAGCAAATGCAATGGTCAACTTGTGCATCGTTACGCCAGAATGTCCTTGATGACTTTGCCGTAGACCACGGTCGGGCGCTCGGAGCGGCCGCTGTTGAGGAAGGTGGTCTTGAGGTGATCCAGGCCCACCAGCTGCAACACGGTGGCATGCAGGTCATAGGTGTCCACGGCCTTGTCCTTGTCGGCCACTTGCAAGCCCACTTCGTCGGTCTCGCCGTAGGTGAAGCCCGCCTTCAGGCCGCCACCGGCCAGCCACTGCGTGTAGCCCCATGGGTTGTGGTCACGGCCGTTGCCGGACTGGCCATACGAGGTACGACCGAACTCGGACGTCCACACCACCAGCGTGCTGTCCAGCAGGCCACGCTCCTTGAGATCATGCAGCAAACCGGCGATGGGCTTGTCCACCATCTTGGCCATCAGGCCATGGTTCTTGTCCAGATCGTTGTGCGCGTCCCAGCTTTGGCGATCGGTGTCGGCGCCCTCGGGGAAGCCCGACACCACCTGGACGAAGCGCACACCACGCTCGACCAGACGGCGTGCACGCAGCAGCACCTCGCCATAGCTCTGGCTGGTCTTGTCGTTCAAGCCATACAGCTCCTTGGTGACATCGGTTTCCTTGCTGATGTCCACGGCGGCGGGCGCGGCGGCCTGCATGCGGTCAGCCAGTTCATACGACTGCAGGCGCGCGCGCAGTTCCGTGTCAGCAGGATAGCGTTGGGCACCCAGGGAGTTCAGGCGCTTGAGCAGGTCCAGCGAGGCGCGTTGCTGCTGCGGCGCGCGAACGTCCGGGCGATCCAGGTACAGGATGGGCGATGGGCCTGGGCGGAAGGCCGTGCCTTGGTAAACCGCAGGCAGGAAGCCCGAGCTCCAGTTGACCGAGCCGGCCTGCGGCTCACGGTCCCCGTTGTACATCACCACGTAGGGCGGCAGATCCGGGTTGGACGAACCCAGCGCATACGTGATCCAGGCGCCCAGTGAAGGACGGCCGGGGTTCAGGTCACCCGTATTGAGCTTGAGGATCGAGATGTCGTGGGTGGCGCCCACGGTCGTGCTCGACTTGATGAAGGTCATCTTGTCGGCGTGCTGGGCCAGGTTGGGCAGCAGGTCCGAGAACCAGGCACCGCTTTCGCCGTGCTGCTTCCAGGTACGCTTGGGCGACACGAACAGCTTGCCCACGCCGCCTTGCGTGCTGGTCTTGATGCCCTTGAGGAAGGAAGCGGGGATCTCCTGCCCGGCCAGCTTGGCCAGCTCGGGCTTGTAGTCGTACAGGTCCAGCGTGCTGGGCGCGCCGTTCTGATGCAACCAGATCACCGACTTGATCTTGGCCGGAAAATGCGCAGCCTTGGGGGCCAGGGGATCCAGCAGCTCGGCGGCCGAGGCTGCCTGGACGTGGCCAATGCCCGGGATGAAGCCTGCCATGGCGGCACCACCCACACCCAGACCGGTGTGGCGGAGGAACTCGCGGCGTGAATCGTTGCTCATGATGTTGTCCTTGTGTGAATGAGGTTGTGAGGTTCAGAAGCGATAAGCAAAGTCGTTGGAGTTGGCCACCGTGTGCACCAGGTCCACGAACGCAGCCGACTTGACCGCATCAAACTTGCTCGTGTCCTTCAGGCCCTGCGGGATGGCCACATCGAACTTGCCGCTTGCGGCCTTCTGCCGGATGACGATCTGCTCATTGGCCAGGAAGTCCTTCAAGGCCGCCACTTCGATCTTGTTGGGCTGGCGCGCAAACAGGATCTCGTAGAGCTTGTTGATCTGGGCGGCCTCGTCGTTGCCCGCTTCGTTGATCACGCGGCCAGCCAGGGCTTGCGACCAGTCGAACACCACATCGCTGTTGAACAGGGTCAAGGCTTGCAATGGGGTCGTGGTCACATCACGCTTGTGATGGGGCTTGCTCGGGTCGGCCGGGTCGAAGTTCTGCGTCACCGGGTAGGGGAAGCTGCGGCGGTTGAAGATGTAGATGCTGCGGCGATACCAGTCGCTCTTGTCTTCAGACACGGTCCAGGCGCGGTTGCCATTGAAGTCCTGCGACTTGCCGATGTCGTTGCTGGCCTTGAGGATCGGCGGGTAGACGGCGGGGCCCCCCACCTTGTCGACCAGCAGGCCCGAGGCATACAGCAGCGAGTCACGGATCTCTTCGGCTTCCAGGCGCTTGCGTGGGTACACGGCCAGCAGCTTGTTCTCCGGATCGACCTTGATGACATCAGCGCGCTCGTTCGAAGACTGGCGGTACACGCTGGACAGCAGGATCTCGCGGTGCAGCTTCTTGACGCTCCAGCCGTTCTTCACGAAGTTGCTGGCCAGGTAGTCCAGCAACTCCGGGTTGGTTGGCTTGGCACCGGCACGGCCGAAGTCATGCACCGTCGCCACCACGCCCTTGTCGAAGTACTGGCTCCACACACGGTTGGCATACACGCGGGCTGTCAACGGGTTGTTGTCGTTGGTCAGCCAGGTAGCCAGTGCCGTGCGGCGGCCCGATGAGTTGGCCGTGGGCTTGATGACAGGCTGATCCTTGCCAGCCCACAAGGCGGGGATGGCAGGTTGCACTTCATCGAGCGGGCGTTCATGGATGCCACCAAAGCGAACAAAGGTCGGCGGCGCATCGGCATGGCCCAGCTCGGTTGCAGCCGTGATCCACTTGGAGCCCCGCTCAGGCTTGAGCTTGTCGAACTTCTTCAGCTCGGCTGTCAGTGCCTGGTACTCCTTGAGCTTCTCAGCATTGGCCGGGTCGTACTCGGTACGCTCCTTTTCCTGACCGGTTTCACGCAGATAGGCCACGATGTCCTGCTCGGACGCCACGGTTTCCTTGCGGAAGTTCACCCAGCGGTCCAGCGCATTCCACTGCTCCTTGGGCTTGAAGATCGAATCGCGGCTGTCGGTCAGGTAACGCTCGTTGTGGTACTGGCGCCCCTTCTCGCGCACGCTGTCCAGAATGGCCTTCTGCTTGGCGCGGATCTCCTTGGTGGCGTCGTTGTAGGCGGCCTGACGCTTTTCATACTCCTGATCCCAGACCGTTTCCGTGCCTTTGGCCAGGGGTGCCTTTTCATCAAAACTGGTGTTGGCAAAGTAGGCCTGCAGCTGGAAGTACTCCTTTTGGCTGACCTTGTCCGACTTGTGGTTGTGGCACCGTGCGCAACCGATGGTGCTGCCCAGCAAGGCCTCGCCCACCAGGTCGGTCATGTCAGTGGCAATCTGGTATTTGCGCTGAACCAAGTCACGCGAGTTGGCGTTGTCAGGGTAGCCGGCCAGAAAGCCTGTGGCCACCTTGGCCTCCTGACTGTCAGGGAACAGCTCATCGCCCGCCACCTGCTCTTGAATGAAGCGGCTGAAGGGCTTGTCCTGGTTGAAGGCGTTGATCACGTAGTCGCGATAGCGCCAGTTGTTGGCCCGTGTGTTGTCGTTCTGAAAGCCCGAGCTGTCTGCGTAACGGGCGATGTCCAGCCAACGGCGGGCCTGACGCTCACCGAAGTGATGCGAGGCCAGCAGGCGGTCCACCAGCTTGTCGTGGGCGTTGGGGGACTTGTCGTTGACGAAGGCCTTGATCTCTTCAGGCGTCGGCAGCAGCCCCCAGGCGTCCAGGGTGGCGCGGCGGATGAAGGTGGCGCGGTCCACTTCGGGCGACGGCTTCAGGCCCTTGGCCTCGATCTGCGACAGCACAAGTGCATCGACAGGTGAGCGCACCCAGGCCTTTTGCTTGACAGCCGGCAGCGCGGGCGCCTTGGCTGGCTGATAAGGGGACCAGGCCTTGGCTGACGCCGCCTTGGACGTGGCACCCGCGTCCTGCGCATCAGCGGCAACAGCCCCCACTGAAAAGGATGCCAGCAGGACAGATATATAAATGGACTTATTCATATTGATTTACCCCAAATGCATCAAGCGTTTTACTCATTTGCTTATTCCGTTGACATCAGCACGTTCAAATTTCAGCAGCCCGACACCAGCATCAAGCCGTGCAAGCCACGCATCAAGACGAGCAATCAATGGCAACTATCGTGCCAACTTTCAGCCTTTGGAACGGCAAACAAAAAAACACGCAAGTCATTGTTTTAATTGAATATTTACATCAAACATAAATCAATGAGAAATACAAATAAAGCAAGCAACCCAATCAAGCCAAAGACACTGCACATATCCCAACACTTGAAGTGTTTAAAAATCAGCAGCACAGCACTCAATTCAACACAAACCGACTCAAATCAATATCAAAAGCTGGCACAACTTCTGCATAGGCTGGTCACATCAATATATTTACCAGCAACCAGACAGGAGTTAGTAAGGTGCATTCATTTAAAACTACAGCGCTGGCAGCCGCCGTGCTGCTGGCACTGTCCGGTGCCGCAGTTCAGGCCCAACCGACCAGCGGCGAAATCAAGGCGCTGAAAGGAACGGTTGAAGAGTTGCGCAAGCAGTTGCAAGAACTCAAGCGCGCACAACGCACAGACGCCGATGCACTGGAGAAAGCCCGCCTGGACGAGTTGCGCAAGCAAGTCGATGAACTGAAGGCGCAACTCAAGACCAAGCAGGACGCCCAAGCGGCGGCGGTGGCCACCACCACGCCAACCGAAGGCGAAAGCCAGGAGGCCGTCGACGCGCGAACCGCAGCCAGCAAGGCCGACATCCAAGGCCTGCGCACGGACCTGGAGAACTACAAGTACGACCAGTCGCGCCTGCAAGAGCGCAACATCCCCAGCGTGACCCGCAACACCAAGATTGGTGGCTCGATCACCGTGGGCGTGCAATCGCAGAACCCGGTTGCCGCAGCGGGCAACGCCACCGTCACGCCGGGTGAGCCCCGCAAGAACGGCTTCAGTGCTGTCAGCGCTGGCCTGAACTTCTCGGGCAACCTCTACCGCGACTACGAAGAAGGCAAGAACCTCACCTACCGCATCGCCTTCACCACAGGCACCAACCTCAACACCAAGAACACCTACGCCACGGAGTTCGGCAAGAACAACGCTGACGGCTCGCAGTTCAACCTGACCGACGCCTACCTGCGCTACAGCTTCCAGCCGGTCAGCGGCAATGCCGAAGACCCGCTGGGCACCATCACCTTTGGTCAGCAGGCCATCCCCTTCGGTCAGGACCCCCAGGCCATCGACCCTGAAGTGCGCCCCGTCATCAACGGCGCCCAGTTTTCGTCAGCACTGGGTTTGAGCACCCGCCAGACCGGCCTGGTCGTCGCGGGTGACTACGACCCCTATGTCGACTACACCAACAACTACCGCGCCCCGCTGGTGTCTTACGCCCTGGGCATCGTCAATGGCAGCGGCCCCAACAAGCAGGACAACAACTCCCTGCGCGACTGGGTAGGCCGCCTGGTCTACACCCTGCCGGTTGACTACAGCAGCTGGTTCCGCCAACTGCAGATCGGCACGTCTTACTACCGTGGCTACGGCTTCCCGGCCGGCACCACGCTGACAGACCAAAGCAAGAGCACATTCACCCGCACTGGCTTTGACGTCAACTGGACGCACCTGCCCTACTCCATCTCGTATGAGTGGGCCTATGGCAAGGACGAGCTGGTCAACTCCCCCGCCAACCGTGCCACCCACCCTGATGGATTCAAGCGCGGCGTTGGCCAGTACGTCAACTTTGGCTACACCTGGGGCGAGCAGTTCCTCAACAGCTCCAAGAACCAGGGCAAGTTCGATGACTTCTGGCCCAAGTCCTACCAGGCCTTCCTGCGCTTCGACTCCTGGGACCCTGACCGCAATGTGCTGGTTCAGAACGACCACAACTACGTCACCACCCTGGGCCTGAACGTCTTCTTTGCCGAGACCACCAAGTTCCAGATCAATTACCTGCACACACGCAAGCAGACCGGTGCGCCTACCTCGGCCCCCAACCCGCGCAGCACGAACGGCGTGCAAGCTCAGGTTACTGCCACGTTCTAAGCCACACCACCTATTTCATACGGAGCCAAATCAACATGAAACGTCGTTCCTTCAGCACCGCGCTGGCCGCAGGCATTGCCGCCCCCGCGCTCATCGGCCTCAGCAATGTGGCCCGCGCCGCCGATGGCGCCAAGCCCACCACGATCCGCATTGGCTTTCCTGGCGCCGGCACTGGCGGCCGCCCCTTGCCCACATCGGGCTTCACCGCCAACACCGTCTTCCTGGGCGAGTTGGAGAAGGAGTTCAAGGCAGACAACATCAAGATCGAGTGGAAGTACTACGTGGGCGCCGGCCCGGCTCTGAACGAAGCCTATGCCAACGGCCTGCTGGACTTCTGCTTTGGCCACGGCGATCTGCCCCTGATCGTGGGCCGCTCGACGGGTCTCAAGCACAAGGTGCTGCTGTCATCAGGCCGTGGCGGCGACGTCTACCTGCTGACCCCGGCCGCTTCGGCCGCGCAACAAGTGGCCGACCTCAAAGGCAAGACGTTGTCTGTTCAAAAGGGCACGGCTAACCAATTGACCTTGTACCGCTTCCTGGCCAAGCACGGCTTCAACGAGCCAGAGAAAGAGTTCCGCATCATCAGCCAGATCTCGGATGACCGCAGGGCCTCCTTGGCCACGGGGGACATCGCAGGCGCGATCGACACACCATGGGGGCTGGAAGCCCGCGGCGTCACCAAGCGCCTGGCCGAAGTGCATGACGACGTGACCATCAACAGCCCAGGCTCGCTGTGGGTGGGTGAGGCATTCGAGCAGCAGTACCCCGACATCGTCCAGCGCATCGTGACCCGCGTCATCAAGGTCGCCCACTGGAGCACGCAGGAAGCCAACCGCGAACAGCAGTACCAATTGTGGACACGCTCGGGCAGCAACGCCTATGTCGACAACAAGAAGGAATGGGACCGCGTGAAAGACCTGCGCGTTCGCCACAACCCCTTGCTGGACGACTACTACGTGGCCTCCATCCAGAAGGCCATCGCCGAGACCCGCAAGTACAGGCTGACCCGCCGGGACGTCAGCCTGGACGGCTGGCTGGAGCCCAAGTACCTCAACAACGCCTTGCGCGAGTTGAAGCTGGAGACGTATTGGCCAACGCAGGCTGCTGACGGCAAGTTCATCCGGACCTGAACCCGTCCAAGCCGACTGATCGCGGCCGCCCTTTACCTGGGGCGGCCGCCTGCCAACAATACGGAGCCCCACCATGAGCGCATCGACCGACGACATCCATGTATTTCCCGTTACGACCTTACCCGGCGAGTCCGCGAGCGTGCGCCAGCCCCTGTTGGAAGCCTCCCAGTTTCTGCTGAAGGCATTGGGGCATGTGCTGTTGGGCAGCGTCCTGCCTGCTTTGCTGTTCGCCTTGTGGTGGACTGCTGCCGAACGCCACTGGGTGGCCGAGCAGATCCTGCCGCCGCCTGCCTTTGTATGGGAGTCCCTGAGGGACGTGCTGCAAACGGGCGAGCTCTTGAACCACGTGAAGTTCAGTGCGGCCCGGGTGGGCTGGAGCCTGTTGATCGGTGGCGCCATCGGCCTGGTGCTGGGCTTCGGCATGGGCCTGTCGCGCACGTTCAAGGCCTACGTGTTCCCCACCTTTGATGTGCTGGCTCAGTTGCCCGTTCTGGGCTGGATCCCGCTGTTGATCATCTTCGTGGGCATCGAAGAGCCACTGAAGATCACGGCCGTGTCGATCGCCGTGGTCGTGCCGGTTGCCTTGAGCATGCTCAATGGCATCGCCAACATTCCCACGGCGCTGCTTGAAGTGGGCCGCGTCTACAGGTTCGACGCCGTGCAGACCATCACCCGCATCGTGCTGCCCGCCGCCGCCCCCAGCCTGTTCACGGGCCTGCGCCAGGGCGTGATGCAAGCCTGGCTCTCGGTGATCTTTGTCGAGTTGCTGTCGTCCAGCGAAGGCCTGGGCTTCCTCATGGCTTACAGCCGCTCGCTCAGCCAGATCGACATGGTCATTGTGGCCATGCTGGCCATTGGCGTGGTGGGCATCCTCATCGAGTTGAGCCTGCGCCTGATTGAGTCGCGCCTGCAAGGCTGGCGCCGTTCCGCCTTCTGATTCAAAGGACCAACAAGATGTCTGACAAACAAACTTTCGACTGGCGCGGGCTGGTCCTGCCCGTGGCCTTTGTGGCCCTCTGGTACGCCCTCACCTCGCTGCACCTGGTCAACACCAAACTCATCGTGCCCCCTGCGGGTGTGCTCATCACGGGCTGGAAGGAGCTGGCTGACCTCAACTTCTACCTCGGCGTGGCACTGAGCCTGTGGCGTGACCTGTCCGGCTTCGCGATCGGCGCGCTGGCTGGTGTCGCCGTGGGTACGCTGATCGGCGTCTCGCGTCTGGCCGACAAGCTGATCGGCCCCACCTTTCACACCGCCAGGCAGATCTCCTTGTTTGCCTGGTTGCCCTTGCTGTCGGCCTTGCTCGGCACAGGTGATGGCGCCAAGGTGATCTTCATCGCCTTCTCGGCCTTTTACCCCGTGGTGCTGGGCACGCTGGAAGGCGTCAGGGGCGTGACCGCCGGCCATGCCGAGGTGGCCAGGGTCTACGGCTTCAACCGCGCGCAGGTGCTCTTCAAGTTGGTCTTGCCTGCTGCCTCGCCGCAGATCCTGTCAGGCGTGCGCTTGGGCCTGATCTACGCCTGGCTGGCCACCATCGGTGCCGAGTTCCTGCTCGTCAACGACGGCCAAGGCCTGGGCAACATCGTCTTCAAGGGGCGCAATGCCTTCAACGTGGAGTTGATTGTCTTCGGGCTGCTGGCCATCGGCCTGGTTGGCAACGTGTTCAACCGCATCGCCACACGGGCCGAAGCCCACCTCCTGCGCTGGCGCCCCCCCGCTCCCTGAGCGGCCTGCCCCAACGCATCTACCCGATTCAACGCATTGACCAGGAGCCCGACCATGCCCCAAGCCGGCACCATCGACATCAAGAACCTCAACAAGCAATACGACGTCAAGGGCAAGGCCCTGAAGGTGCTCGACAACATCTCGCTGTCGATCAAACCGGGCGAGTTCATCAGCATCGTCGGCTCCAGCGGCTGCGGCAAGTCGACCTTGCTGCGCCTGCTGATCGGCCTGGAGAGCGGCTACGAAGGCGAGATCCTGCTCGACGGCCAGCGTATTCAAGGCACCAGCCTGGACCGCGGCATCGTGTTCCAGGAGCACCGCCTCTTCCCCTGGCTGACGGTTGAACAGAACGTCGGCCTGGGCTTGCTCAACGCCCCCGGCACGCAAGCGGCCAAAGACAAGAGCGTGCAGGAACACATCTCGCTGGTGGGCCTCAAAGGCTTCGAGAAGGCCTACCCGTATCAGTTGTCTGGCGGCATGTCGCAGCGTGTGGCCATCGCCCGCGCGCTGGTCAACCGCCCTGAAGTGCTGCTGCTGGACGAACCCTTTGGCGCCTTGGATGCATTGACCCGCACACGGCTTCAGCAGGAGCTGCAACGCATCTGGCAGGCAGAAGGCATCACAGCCGTTCTCGTGACGCACGACGTGGAAGAAGCCGTCTACCTCGGCGACCGGGTGGTGGTCATGCAGCCCCGTCCGGGCCGCATCCAGCGCATCGTGGACGTGCCCCTGGCCCGCCCGCGCGACCGTGTTGCGGCGGACTTTGTGGCCATCAAGGACGACGTGCTCAGCGAATTCAGCCACGAGATCAACCACGCCACCGTGGCCGAAAGGCTGGAGCGCGCCAACGCCTTGGCCGCGTAATTCACCGCCTGAATATGCAAGCGCCATTTCATTCGTTCTCGCATCAAGGCCGCGCTTCTAGCATCACCTCACCCTCCATTCAAACAAGACCATCATGAAAGCAGTCAAGACTCTCCTCGCCGTCACGCTGGCCTTTGGCGCCACCATCGCCATGGCCCAAGAAGCCGCTTCGGCACCCGCTGGCGCAGCCAGCAGCACCTACGTGGCACCGCCCTGGACCTACAAGACCAAGCAACTCAACCGCCATCAGGTTGATGTGCTGCTGGGCAGCCCCAAGAAGCTGCTGATCATCGACCTGCGCCGCCCTGATGAGCTGGTCAAGTACGGCAGCTTCCCGGCCTACCTGAACCTGCAACTCAAGGACCTGCCCGATCTGCTGGAGTACATCCCCAAGGACCGCACCATCCTCACGGTTTCCAACCGCGCCCACCGCGCGGGCGCTGCGGGCGACATCCTGACCGCCGCTGGCTACAAGGTCGCCGGTGCGACGGGCTCCGAAGACTACCGTGAGGCCGGTGGCACGATCACCAAGATCGCCCCTCCCGCGCCTGCCGCGTCCAAGTGAAACGAAAGGCCTGGCCATGTCACAGCAAGAAGCGCTGATTGACCTTGCCCCCGGTGGGCTTGCATCACCCGAGGCCTTGTCAACACCAAAGCCGGCCACGGTCCGCGTGAAGGTGTGGGACTTGCCTTTGCGCATCTTCCACTGGTCCCTGCTGGCCGCGGTGGCCACCGCCATCGTCACGGGCAAGCTGGGTGGCGAATGGATGGCGCTGCATGGCAAGGCCGGCTTGGCCATCACCGGGCTGGTGGCCTTTCGCATCGTATGGGGCCTGGTGGGCTCCAGCACGGCGCGCTTCTCGCACTTCGTGCCAGCGCCCGGGCAGATCCTGAGTTACCTCAAGGGGCAGTGGCGAGGCATCGGCCACAACCCCTTGGGTGCGCTGTCCGTGCTGGCGCTGCTGGCCGTGCTGGGCGTTCAAGCGGGCACGGGCTTGTTCAGCAATGACGATATCGCCTTTGCCGGGCCACTGGTCTCTCAGGTGGTGGAGGAGCTCTCCCAGAAGCTGACCAGCTGGCATCACCAGCTGGCCAATGTGCTCTTCATCTTGCTGGGCTTGCATGTGGCCGCCATTGCCTTCTACGCCAAGGTCAAGAAGGACAAGCTCGTCGGCCCCATGGTCACGGGCTGGAAAGAAGTCCCTGCGGACGTCGCCCAACCCCATCGCGCCAGGCGCATCGCCTTGATCCTGGCCGTGGCAGCCGGCGTGCTCGCGGTCTACCTGGCCAGCGGCAGCTGGATCGCCTCGCCCGCCCCCTCTCAGGCGGCACCGGAAAACACCGCCAGCAACACGGCCCACAACGCCGCGGGCAACAGCGCCAGTACCAAAGCCCCAGCCTGGTAAGCGGTATGCAAACGGCGCATATGCACGTACGCATTCATTCGTTCCCGTTTTATGACCCGACTTCTAGCATCCCTACATCGATCACTTTCAGTCAAGCATCACCATGACCCTCCAATCTAAAAATCGTCGCGTCCTCAACACGCTGGCCGCTGCGGCTCTCACTGCCGTTGTCGGCGTGGCCTCCCTGGTTCCTGCGGTCGCCCAGGCCAAGGAAGTCACGCTGCTCAACGTGTCCTACGACCCTACCCGTGAGCTCTATCAGGAATACAACGCCGCTTTCGCCAAGTACTGGAAGGCCAAGACCGGTGACGATGTCGTCGTGAAGGCTTCGCATGGCGGCTCGGGCAAGCAAGCCCGCTCGGTGATCGACGGCCTGGACGCCGACGTGGTCACCCTGGCCCTGGCTTATGACATCGACGCCATCGCCAGCAAGGGCCTGCTCGCCCAGGACTGGCAAACCAAGTTCAAGAGCAACAGCTCGCCCTACACCTCGACCATCGTGTTCCTGGTGCGCAAGGGCAACCCCAAGGCCATCAAGACCTGGGACGACGTGGTCAAGCCCGGCAACGCCGTGATCACCGCCAACCCCAAGACCTCTGGCGGCGCGCGCTGGGCCTACCTGGCTGCTTACGGCTACGCACTGAAGAAGAACAACGGTGACGATGCCAAGGCCCGTGACTTCATCAAGAAGCTGTTCGAGCACGTGCCCGTGCTGGACTCTGGCGCACGCGGGTCCACCGTGACCTTTGCCGAACGTGGCCAAGGCGACGTGCTCCTGACCTGGGAAAACGAAGCTCACCTGGCCCTGGCCGAGTTTGGCCGTGACAAGTTCGACATCGTCTACCCCGCCGTGAGCATCTTTGCCGAACCGCCCGTTGCCCTGGTGGACAAGGTGGTTGACAAGCGCGGCACACGCGACGTGGCCAAGGCCTACCTGGACTACCTGTATTCGGCTGAAGGCCAGGACATCGCTGGCAAGAACTTCTACCGCCCGATCGATCCGAAGGCTGCTGCCAAGTACGCCAAGCAGTTCCCCAAGATCAGCCTGTTCACGATCGACGAGCTGTTTGGCGGCTGGACCAAGGCTCAGAAGACCCATTTCGGCGACGGTGGCGTGTTCGACCAGATCTACCTGAAGAAGTAATTCAAGCGCATTTTTCCTAGCAGTGGGGGTGTCCCGGAGAGCCATGGCGGCAAGTTCGGGGCACATTTTCAACGGCTTTGGTGCTTCGGTACCAAAGCCGTTTTTTTATGGGCATGCGCCCTTGACGTGCCAGCTATCGACGCGCACAAAAAAGCCGCCTGCAATGACGCAGGCGGCCTGGTTGAGATGGCGGCGGCGATCAGGCGGCGGCGGACAGCGGGAGGCTGCTGTCGTCCTCCCGCTTGCTCAGCAAGCCATGACGCTGCAATTGGGTCCGCAGCATATTGCGCGTGATGCCCAGCACCTTGGCTGCACGCACCTGGTTCTGCCCCGCGTGTGCGAACGCTGCGTGAACCAAGGCAGACTCCACCTGGTCGAACAAGTCCTCTTGGGATTGCGCCATCAGGGCCTGTAAAGCCTGGTTGAGCAGTGCCAGTGCGTCGTCATGCCCGACATGCTGCGGCAAAGGCTCATGCCTCGCACCAAGCGAATCGGCACTGGTCGGCGCACTGCCGGCCCGCTGGGCAGGCGCATCAGGCTGCCCACCCAGGCCACCGGGCACCAGGCCGATCTGTGCCGGCTGGGCAGCCCCCATCAACGGCACCAGCTTGATGTCTTCTGCGCGAATGGTGCTGTCGCGGCAGACAATCAAGGCGAAGTGGATCACGTTCTCCAGCTCGCGGATGTTGCCGGGCCAGCCGTAGTTCAGCAACGCGGCTTGCGCCCCATCACTCAGCACCACATCGTCCAGGCTCAAGCGCGTGCGGTACACGTTCACGAAATGGCGTGCCAAAGGCACGATGTCTGCGGGCCGCTCTCGCAAGGGCGGCAGGCGCACGCTGGCCACGCTGAGGCGGTAATACAGGTCAGCACGAAAATGCTGCGCCTCCACCGCCCTGGCCAGATCAATGTTCGTGGCGGCCACCAGCCGCACATCCAGCGGGATGGCCTTTCTGGAGCCCAGGCGCACAACCTGCCGCTCTTGCAGCACACGCAGCAGCTTGACCTGCAAGGCCATCGGCAGATCACCGATTTCATCGAGGAACAAGGTGCCGCCATTGGCGGCTTCAAACCAGCCGGAGCGTGCCTGCGAAGCGCCGGTGAAGGCGCCTGACTCATGGCCGAACAGCTCGGCATCAATCAAGGACTCGCTGAACGCACCGCAGTTGACCGCCACAAACGGCCCTCTGCGGCCGCTGACATGGTGGATGTGACGGGCAATCAGCTCTTTGCCTGTACCTGTCTCGCCCATGACGAGAACGGTGGCGTCGCTGCGGGCAATGCGTTCAACATCGCCCAGCAGACTGAGAGAGCCAGGGTCATGAAACACCAACGCCTTTGCCCTGATGGACAAAGGCGCGCTGGACGTTTCGGGAAGCGTGAGCAGCTTTTCCACTTTCGGGGTCTACCTTGTTATTCAATCCACCCTGGTCAACGACCTGATCAACACAAAGGCCAAAGCCTCGGTCGTGCCCAGGTTGCGCCAGAGCAAAGCTTCATTGGTCTCGTACTGCAGCACCTCTCGGGCCCGGATGGGGTGGGTCACGTCGTCAACGTCCACATGCACCAGGCCCAGAGACACCGCCACGTTGACCCGCCTTGACGCCGTCGACGCCGGCAAACTCAAGGCCGCACCGGGCGCCAGACGCAACTCATAAAAGGCATCTCGCGACACATCAGCCAGCTGCTGCAATGAGCGCAACTCACCTTCACCGGCCTTGAGCACACGGGCGCTGTCAGAAGGTGGCGCAATCAGCCAGACCTGGCCTTGATCGCCTGATTCAAGGAACCACGACACCGACACGCCCAGCGCCTGCGCCACCTGCCACAGCGTCTTGATGCTAGGGATGCTCTTGGCTTGCTCGATCTGCCCCAGCATCGCGCGCGACACGCCGCTTTGGCGGGCCAGCTCTTCCAGCGACAGGCGATGCTGCTTGCGCAACCTGCGCAGGTTGCGGCCCACCAGTGTGGACACCACCGTCTCGTTGACAACAGGCCGGGTCGGCCCGACATGCTCCGGCACATCCAGCGGGGCGACCCAGTTTGTGGCGAGGCTTCTGCCAGGCTCTGCGCGCCAGGCTGCTGCAGCGGAGGTCATGCGGTCATCCTTCTAGGGTGGTGCCATGTTCAAAAGCTGGAAGATAGCGAGGCCCATGAGAAATCAAAACAACCCATTTCGCATGCGCATCGTCGTTTTACGCATGAGCCCACCTTGCGCGCTGCCTGCATATGCACATAGCCAAGGATTCCTTGCCGGCGCACGCTGCAACTTCTAAATTGAGCGCATCAAGTAGCAGGCATTTCCGGAAAGGCTGAACATGACCATCTCCGCCATCAATGTGCGCAATCAATTCCGAGGCCGGGTCAAAGAGATCATCGAAGGCCCTGTGGTCTCCGAGATCGACGTCGAGACCCCTTCCGGCCTGATCGTCACCTCGGTCATCACCACCCGCTCGGTGAAGGACCTGGGCCTGGTGATCGGCAAGGAAGTCATCGCCCTGGTCAAGTCCACCGAGGTGGCCATCGCCGCGCTTTGAGCACAGAGGCCTCCTCATGAACACCTCTTCCCCGATCCGGGTGCTGATCATTCCCGGCCTACACAACAGCGGTGACGCCCACTGGCAGACCTGGCTGCAAGGCCAGTACAAAGGCGCGGTGCGCGTCAACCAGCAGCACTGGGATCGGCCCGATCTGGATGCCTGGTCCGCACGGATCGGCCAGGTCATCGCGCGGGCCAGACCAGACTCGCAATGGATCGCCGTGGCCCACAGCTTTGGATGCCTGGCCTTGGCCCACTACATCTCCAGCAGCGCACGCCATCAACACGAATCACGCCCGGGGATCCATGCCGCCTTGATGGTGGCGCCTGCTGACCCCATCAAGTTCGGGCTGGACCATCGTTTGCCGCAAAGCGGCCTGGGCTTGGCGTCTACCGTGATTGGCAGCGAGAACGATCCCTGGATGCCCTTGCAACGCGCCCAGGCGTGGGCGGATCGGTGGGGTGCGCGGTTCCAGAACCTGGGCGCAGCAGGCCACGTCAACACCGAGTCAGGCTATGGCCCATGGCCACTGGCACGCTTCAAGGTCGATGAAATGATCCGCTATCTGCAAAGGCAACACCGCCTTGAGCGCGCACACCCCATGGAGTTCAGCTTCGCCTTGTGATCCATGGCGTGGGCCCGTGCGCCACACGCGAAGCCGTCACGGCTGATGAAACAGATAACCCTCGGCGGCCTGCGTCAGCCACTGGCCATCCCCCTGCAGCTCCAGCACCTGCTTGTGGTACTTCAGGATCGTTGCACGGTGCCCCACGCTGACCAGTGTGGTGTCGATGCTCATCAGCTGCTGGTAAAGGCTGGCCTCATTGGCCACGTCCAGCGCACTGGTGGCCTCGTCCAGCATCACGAAACGGGGCCTGGTCAGAAAGACACGCGCAAAAGCCAGGCGCTGTTGCTCGCCGATGGACAGCACCTTCTGCCAGTCCACCTCGGCATCCAGGCCACCAAATCGGTCGGCCAGATCGGGCAGGTTCACGCGCGCCAGCAGGTCCAGCAATTGGGCATCCGTGGCCTGCTTGTCCTTGTTGGGATAAAGCAGCTGGCTGCGCAAACTGCCCGGCAGCATATAAGGCTGCTGCGGCAGGAACAGCATGTCCTGCGCATGCGGCCTCAAAATCGTGCCACTGCCAGCACACCACAGCCCCGCAATGGCACGCAAGAGCGAACTCTTGCCGCTGCCGCTCGTGCCGGTGATCATCAGCCCCTCGCCTGGCCGGATCACCATGGACAGGTCTTTCACCAGGATGCGCTCGCGGTTGGGCGTGAGCAGTGTCACGTGCTCCAGCCCCAATTGCGCGCTCTCCAATGACGCGATCGTGCCCCCCACGTGCATACGGGCGGCTGACTCGATCTCCAGCGCCCTGGAGAAGGTCTCCAGACGGTTGATACCGGCCGTGAAGCGGCTGAGGCTTTCGAAGTTGTCCACGATCAGCGAGACCGCACTGAGTGCCGCGGCGAAGGCGCCTGCAGCCTGCACAGCCCGTCCGACTTCGATCTCGCCAGACAACACCCTGGAGGCCATGATGGCGCTGGGCAGGACAATGGTCAGCAGCGAAAACCCATACTGAAACAGGTTCAGGAAAAGCTGCTTTCGGATCAGCTGGTTGTAGTTGTCGAACGCCCCGGAAAAACGGCGTTTGACCTGTTGAAGCTCCTGCCCTTCGCCTCGATAGAACGCAATGGACTCGGCGTTCTCACGCACGCGCACAAGGCTGAAGCGGAAATCTGCCTCCAGCAAGAGCTGGCGAAAGTTCAGGCGAATCAAGGCTGGGCCATAGCCATAGATGGTCACCAAGGTACCGGCCACCGCGTAGCAAACCAGGAAATACACAAGCTCATGGGAGATGGACCACAGCACCCCGCTGAACGCCAGCAACTGCAGGATGGCACCAATGACAATCAGCAGAAAGAAAAGCGAGCGCTGCGTGAAGGTGTTGATGTCCTCCGCCATGCGCTGATCGGGGTTGTCGATGCCGGCGTTCGCATTGAGCTCGTAGAAGTGCCGGTCTTTGAAATACCGCTCAAGAAATTGGCCCGTCAGCCAGCGCCGCCATTGGTTGCCCAGCAGGTCGCGCACATAGTAGTAAAGCGCGTAGATGGGCACGGCCACCATGAGCAGGCCCAGGCAAAACGTGATGGCATGCCAGAAGCGATCGCTGTCGCGCGCGGCCAAGGCCGAGGTGAACTCGCCCGTCTGCTCATTGAACAGCACCGAAAAACCGGTCTCGCCCAACAGCAGCAACACCAGCAGGACGAGCAAGCCCCAGGCCGTCCATTTCTCGTCCCTGCGCCAGTAAGGCGCTGCCAGGCTCCAGAACCGTTGCAACAGGTGACGATTGAACGTGCTCATCTTCTCCACGTCGTTTCCAGAACCATGCAAGAAGGAGTATGCAGAGAAACAGGCCCACAAAGCAAAACGCCGACAAGCGTGAACTTGCCGGCGTTTACTTATTCGGTGGGGTGGCTAATGGGATGCGGCACATTCAGAGCAAACACCATATAAATCAACCACTTAGAAAACACCCGCTTTAGTCAAAGTACATAGCTCGGGTTCGTAGCCAGATGCTACCATCACCTCTCCACGCCTCTAGGTCACGCGAGAAGAGATTTGCGACCGCTATGGCTCCGCGAAGGTTTCGGGGCTCCAATCGCCGATGGCGTCGAGAATGGTCCTTCCAGAATGGGTCAACGAATAGCTTGGAGCCGCCCCTTCAGACCAAATCGGTTCTGCTAAGCGAGCACCGACAAGTAACGCAAGAACTTTCCGGGAATACTCGTCCCCCTCCGTTCCGCTGCTGTCTCGAAGGGCTCTCTCCTCGGATAGTTTGCCCTCTTCCCGCATTAGCGCAAGCATCCGAAAGCCTTGGGCAGAAAACCCATTTGTTTCGATGGCGTTCCTAACCTCGTCTGGAATCGATATGTGCCCCATTACCTCAGCGCCAAGTTTCTTCGCGTCGCGCGTGCATCCGACCCCCATACCGTACAACTCTAGGGTTGCCCCAGCGAACCTCTTTACAGAATCTAACGCCTGCTTGCGAATTGCTCTCAGTTCGTGATTCCGCCGCTGGGCAAGGGGCTTCCACTCAGCATCACTGGCCCCTCGTTTTGAATCGAGCCAGCCTTTAACGCTGGCCCATACCAACTCGGCAACATAACTAAGAGACCGCGCGACAACGTCCAAGGCGGGGAGCACCAGAAGCGAGGCAGCAGCGAACGCTGCGGGCAGCCCGAAATGGAGACACCAATCCGGAGAGTAATAGAGATGTTGTGCGATATAGCCAATCTTCTCCTTGTACTCTCCATCTGAGAATATGGCGATCAACACCTCGTAGTTGATGACGCCCCAGGAGATTACATAAGCGCTCACAAAAGGGTTCTTTAAGCGCCTGTGCGACTCATCCTTCATTCCCTCCGCTGCGCCCTTGAAGACATCAAAAATACCCCACGAGCTCTCGGGCTCTTTCTCTGAAAGTGACATGGACTTCCTCCCTTGTATCAACAACTTTACTGCCCGCCATCAATTGAGCGGAGCAACACTCAGTATGACCGGCAATTCTTGGAGAAACGCTGTGATGTCCAAGCCCCCCCTCTCCCGGGGGCTGCACAGACTCATCCAAGGGCTCTACAGTCCCGCCATAAATACAAACAACCAGGGAGAGTCACATATGTATGCCCGCCAAGGGCTCAACCTAGACCCACATCCAGCGGACCCGACCGCCCGCCTCCTGTACCTTGACCAGCGCTCGACACTTTGCTGGTGGGTCATGCTTCTATCTATTGCAGTTTCCGTCTTCTCCTGGCTGACTGCCGACATGTGGGCCTCAAGCCTGCCTCTCTACATTTACGCCTGCGCAACTGCCATGAGTGGCTTTTGTGCGCTTGCGGGGTCACTCATTGACAGCGAACGTAACCGTCTTAAAGGGCGTGCGGCCCAATGACGCAGCGTTCACCACGAGGCTCAAAGAGCCCGGATTTGAATCAAGAGCCGCCCCCTAGAGGAGTCGCAACTTTCCTCCGTCTGAACTCGTCAATTGCCGGCGATTGGTTCATCGCTTCGGACATCTGCAAAGCGCTAGAGCTCACCCCCTACTACCTCAAGAAGCTACCTGAAGGCACGAAGAGCAAAGGCATGGATGACGATGGAAACAATGTCACCACCGTGAACCTTGAAGGTGTTCTCCTACTCATCACGATGACCGGGATTTGGGGCAACTTGGCTCCACACGAGACGACGCCCTGCGAGTACCTTGATGAGAACGGGCGGTACTCGTCAAACGTGACGAACCATCACCAGGGGGTGCTTAGGGGGCTCGGGTTTGCCGTGGCTGCCATACGCAAGATCAACAAGGCAAGCAAGGATGCAGACAAGGCACGGCAAGAAGCCACGGGCAAGACTCAAGCCGTGGCCCTTAAGGAGCCCCCAAAGAGCCCCCGACGAAATGACCAAAATTTGTCTGGGGGTATCTGACGATCCAAGGGGCCGAGTTCCCCCCTCTACCCCCCTCACCTTCCATACGAAGGGCGCTCCTGGAGTGCCGCTCCGTCCAGTCCAGCACGGGACAGGCGCATAAGGGGGATGGTTGCAGAAGCGCGCTCATTGATGAAGCGGGACAGTAGCCCGCAAGCGCAGCGCAGCAATGATACCGGCACTCTGCCATCCGGTTATCTTCGTGCTGACACACACGCCAGTGATTGGCACCATGCACCCCTTCAACAACTGGAGTGCTTGCAATGAATACCGCCGAAGTGGACCTGTCTGATTTTGATACGGTCCATCCCTCCTTGCCTGTCGTGGTCCTCCCCGTCAACGTTCCAGTATCTGGCGTTCCAGTCAGGGTACGCATTGCGGGACTGGTCGCGCGCGCTGCGGCCTGGACGGTGTCCATGCATCGCCCTTTACGGTATCGCGTGGAGGAGGTCTATGAGGCAGGACCGGGTGGTAAGGACATGTCCCGAATTGAGGTTGAGCCCCTCGTTCTCCTTGAGGAACTCCCACACGCAACTCCGTTTGCATTTGAGGCCCGGATAGAGCGACTCGCCGGGGAGAGCTCGCTGATTCTTCAATGCCTAGGGTGCCGGTTAGAAGTGTTCTTCAAAGGCCGGGGGGACACTGTGCCGCTTAAGCACCCGTCCTTGCTTCGCTAACAGGTGCTGAGACCAGAGGGCCCCCTTGAGGGCCTTCTGCTGTCGGCATCGTCCCGCATAGGCAACCGTCCCGCTTTGGGAATCCCACACCGTTCTAGGCTCGACTCCATCCGTCTCCTCCCAACTGCTTTGGATGCAGCCGTTCTATCCATTGAACTATGGTGCCCCTTTTGCTTTTAGGTGGTCATGTGATGCGATAGACCGCGAAGGCCGCGAACGCAAGAGCACACAGGGTGACCACGACAACGCATGCCATCGGGTTGTCATTGAGTGCCCTGAGGATTGCAGACAGTGGGCTCAGGATGGTTTTGATATTGGACATTTAAGCCTCTTCTTGTGTTGAAAACGCTGCCAGACTGGAGGGCCAGAGTGGCTTTGTGAATCCTCCCTGTGATCAGCAAGCGACACCCATCAACAGATGGTGCAGGCGCCACCCCTTTGTTCTATCTCCTGCGCCATGCACGCGGTAAGAAAGCTGAGGTCTGCTTCGTGAAGAAGCCACGTCCGGTGATAGGCACCAGCCCTCAACGTGACAAAGACTGCGGCTCCTGTGGCTTCGTCCACCACATCAATGTCCAACCGTCGCCCATAGTTCGTCGGGTTCCATTCGACCGCATAGCCCGGGAATGCGGCGGCAACTTGCTGGAATATGCCTCGGTATACGGACTCGGCGGCGTTGTGCATCATTTGGGGCTCTCGGCTGTTGGTGAGCCCCAATCGTCGCGCACCTCTTCGCTCAAATGTGCAGCCCCCGGCGCACCCCCGATAGCCTCTTCAGTCCTTCCTCTCCTCGTTACTTGCGCTGCTGAGTGACATACGCCACAAGCGCGAAGGCGGACAAGCAGACAAGCACCAATGCCCCCACAGGGTTGTCGTTCAGGGCTTTGAGAACTGTAAGCAGAAAGGGGGCGAACTCGGTTAGCTCGTGCATGACGGACTCTCAGTGTTGAGACATGAGGACAGCTTGCCCGACTCAAAATTGAGCGCAATGCCAGAAGTCGATTTTTGTGCCTATGGTTTTCCGGCTGCCCCTTCTGCGGCCCACTTGCACCTTGTCTTGTTCACTTGCGCTGCTGGATGGCGAACGCCACAAGGGCAAAGGCCGACAGGCAGACCACCACAAGGCAGGCCATCGGGCTGTCTTGCAGGGCGCGAAGGATGAGAGGCAAGGCGGTGAGCAGTTCTTTGGTGTTGGA